>JAEEGF011786975.1_pt1 | contig 89533 bp, 69 predicted proteins | sample 9134171 | NCBI WGS metagenome assembly JAEEGF01 (sample SAMN16246542, study PRJNA631951) | gut metagenome | biome: gut microbiome; feature: rumen; material: AP-attached | host: Bos | place: Iran: Karaj | collected 2018-10 | reverse complement strand
GGCACCGAACACCTTCGTGATTTCGGAAATCATGTTCGGCACATCCTGGTTGATGACCACGACGCGGCTCTTGACGCCGGCATGCGGGTGATCGACGAGGGCCGGGAAGTTCACGGAATTGCGGACGCAACCGAATTCGATGTAGTCCTTCAATTCTTCGACGGCCATCACGGCGCAGTTTTCTTCGGCTTCTTCAGTAGAGGCGCCTAGGTGCGGGAAGCAGGTCACCTTGTCGTTCTTGATGAGGTCTGCATCCGGGAAGTCGCAGAGGTAGCCCTGGAGGGAACCGGAAGCGAGCATTTCGTTGACCGGAGCCATTTCCACGATGCCACCGCGGGCAAAGTTCATGATGTAGCTGCCCTTGAAGCCGGCGAGGTTCTTGCGGTTGAGGAGGTTCTCGGTCACGCCCTTGATGAACGGAACGTGCACGGTGAGGAAGTCAGACTTCGCAATCACGGTGTCGAGGTCGGCAATTTCGACCTTGTTGGAAAGTTCGTGCATGTTGGCGGCGTTCGGATACGGTTCGTAAGCGATGACGCGCATGTTCTTCCAACGGGCATAGTTGGCAACGAGCACGCCAATCTTGCCGAGGCCGATGACGCCGAGAGTCTTGCCTGCGAGTTCCATGCCGGCGAACTTCTTCTTGCCGCTTTCGACGGTCTTCGCGAGGTCCGGGTCGGTGGTGTCGAGGTTCTTGACCCATGCGGCAGCCTTGTCCACGTTACGGACGGCCATGCCGAGCACGGTCATCACGAGCTCGGCAACGGCGTTGGCGTTTGCACCCGGGGTGTTGAACACGCAGATGCCCTTCGCAGAGGCCTTGTCGATGGTGATGTTGTTCACGCCAGCGCCGGCGCGGGCGACAGCCAGCAGGCCGTCAAAGTTGTCGGTATCAACCTGGGCGGAACGCACCAAGATGGCATCCGGATTCTCGACGGAGTCGGAAACCTGGTAGAACGAGCCAAACAGGCTCAAGCCTTTCTTGGAAATGTTGTTCATCGTCTTAATAGTTGCCATTTTTATGTCCTTTGTTTTGATGTTAAACTTCTTTGAGATCCTTCGACTTCACTTCGTTTCGCTCAGGATGACACGTTGTAATTACGGTTCCTGCCAACGACCTCTTTCTTTAATGAGGTTCACGAGTTCCTCGATGGCGTCCTCTTCGGGGATGTTCTTCTTGACCGCAGTCTTGCCTTCAAACAAGGTAATGCGGCCGGGGCCACCGCCCACGTAGCCGAAGTCGGCGTCGGCCATCTCGCCCGGGCCGTTCACGATGCAGCCCATGATGCCGATGGAAATGTCGGAGAGGTGTCCGAAGCGGGCCTTGATCTTGCCCATCACCTGCTGAATGTCGTAGAGGGTGCGGCCGCAGCTCGGGCAACTGATGAAGTTCGTCTTGCTGCGGCGGCAGTAGGCGGCCTGCAGAATGTCGAATGCAAGGAGCACGCATTCCTTCGCGCCCTTGTAGCCGTCAATCACGACGGCATCGCCAAGACCGTCGGTCACGAGGCTTCCGATGTCGGCGGAGATGCGGAGGGTTTCCTTTTCGGTGTCGCCGATTTTAGCGTAAAGCAGAATCGGGTCTTGGCGACCAGCTGCTTCGAGAGCAGCGGCAAGGGCGCGCACGCCCGAAACCATCTCGGCGCCGGTGTAGCAGAACACGGAACCTGCGGGCACGCTCGCCGGATTCGCGGCGAACCCCGCGATATCCATCGCATCCTTGAACTGCACCACGGGGGCGGCATCCAGGCTCGGCAGCGCGAATTCCGCATTGCGGCGTTCGCCGGTAAGTGCAATCGCGTCGGCCTTCACGCCGACCTTCACCGGACTACCTCCGCCAATATCCACGCCTGCAACCTTCACGACAGAAGTCGCGCGGCGTTCGTAATGGTACGGGTCCTTCTCGAATACGGGCACAGCGTAGCTCACCGGCTTTGTCGGGAGAGCGCACGCCTTGATGAGTTCCTGCGCCACCGGGACTTCGGCCACCGGATCTTCGGTCAGGGAAACACGAATCGTATCTGCCAGGCCATCGAGCAAAAGCGCACCGATACCCGCAGCGGACTTCAAACGCCCGTCGGCACCGGCTCCGGCCTCGGTCACGCCCACGTGGAACGGATACGGCTTGAAGCCTTCCTGCTTGATGCGGGCAGCGAGCATGCGGTAGGCGGCAATCGCCACGCGCGGGTTGCTGCTCTTCAAACTTAAAACGACCTGGTCAAAATGTTCGGCTTCGCACACGGCCAGGTATTCCATGGCACTTTCGACCATGCCTTCCACCGTGTCGCCGTAGCGGTAAATCATGCGGGCAGAGAGCGAACCGTGGTTCACGCCAATGCGGATGGCGCGTCCCAGGCGCTTGGCCTCCTGTACAAACGGAGTGAAGGCTTCGGCCACCTTCTCCTTGCCTTCGTCAAAATTCTTGTCAGTCTGCTGGTCGAGCGTGAGGATTCCGGTATCGACGAAGTTGCCCGGATTGATGCGGACCTTCTCGACCCACTTGAGCGCCTCGAACGCGGCCTTGGGCTGGAAGTGAATGTCGGCGGAGACCGGCACAGTGCAACCGGCGGCTCGCACGCGCTTCATCACCTCTTCGAGGCCGGCGGCGTCGGCAAATGTCGGAGCCGTAATGCGGACAAGGCCACAGCCCACCTTGGCAAGAGCAAGCGTCTCGGCGACCGTCTTCTCGACGTCCTTCGGTTTGGTGGTGGTCATCGACTGAACTAAAATGGGGGCCCCGCCCCCGATCAAGGCCTCGCCCACGCGGACCTGTACAGTTTCCCTACGGACTGCCCTCAGGCGGTCGGCAACATAAGGGAATTCAGAAAACTTAGTCATGCCTCCAAATTTAACAAAATCGGGGCAAGTTTTTGCCCGTGAAAAAAGTGATTCGAACCAGAGGGCGGCCCATTTGTCCAAGTTTAAGGACATCTTTGCTTACAATATTGTGACTCATAACATTTTTTCATACAAAATTGCGAAAAAATGCGCCATTTCGCGAAAAATTTGTTAAAATATGTACACGGAGTTTTTATGATTCCAAAGAAGATTCACTATTGCTGGCTGTCCAATGAACCTTTCCCTCCAAAGGTTCAAAAGTGCATGGAATCCTGGGAAAAGTACCTCGGCGATTACGAAGTCTATTTCTGGGATTACCAAAAAGCCGTGGCCACCGGCATTCCCTGGGTACTTGAAGCCCTGGGGCAGCAGAACTGGGCATTTGCCGCCGACGCGGTAAGGCTTTACGCCTTGTATACCGAAGGTGGAATTTACTTGGATTCCGACGTGGAACTCCTCAAGTCTCCCGACGAACTGCTCGACCGCCCCTACATCCTCGGTTACGAGAACGGGTCCAAGCGCATTGAGCCCTCTTTCCTTGGCGCCGAACCGGAGTCGCCCATCATCGGCGAAGCCCTGAAGTACTACACGGAACGTCACTACGAGTACAACGAAGAACAGGTCGAAAAGCTCGTGCTCCCGCAGATTCTGGCAAACGCCTGCGACCAGTTCTACGGCCTTGAAATTTTGCCGGAATGGTATTTCTCGCCCAAGCGTTTTTTGGACGGCGCCATCACCACCGCCGACGAAACCGTGAGCATCCACCACTTTGGCAGCAACTGGCGCCCCGAGGCAGTCCGCATCGGCATGAAGCGCAGGCAATACTTTTTCCGCAAGTTCCCGCGGCCCATCGCCGAGCTCATCGCGGCACCGTTCTCGTTCCTCGACAACGTGCGGGCGATGGGACTCTTCAAAGCGGTCAAGAAGATTTTCACCAAATAAAAAAAGCGGTTCAAAACCGCTTTTTTTAATGCTCCACGCTCTTGTAGTAACTTTCGAGCTTGCCTCGACAGTTAATGAAGTGCCGCTTTAGGCCGGGATCAAAATGGCTGCCCATGGAACCAATGATAATGCTATAGGCTTCGCCGAACGACATGCAGTCCTTGTAGCAACGGTGACTGACCAAGGCGTCGTAGACATCGGCTATCGCCATGATTCGTGCTTCAAACGGGATCTCTTCGCCCTTGAGACCTCGCGGGTAGCCTTCGCCGTTCCAGCGTTCGTGATGGTAGCATGCCACATTCTTGGCAATTTCCACAAAGAAGGGCTTCTCAATTTCAGAGAGCAGGTTCTCGACAATGGCGCAACCCTTTTCGGCATGCGTTTTCATCACCTCGAATTCTTCCGGAGTAAAACGGCCCGGCTTCCTCAGGATCTGGTCGTCAATGGCAATCTTACCCAAGTCATGCATAGGAGCCGCCGCCACCAGGGCGTCAAAGAAGTCCTTGGAGTACGAGAGGGACTCGTCCTTTTGGATTTCGTGGGCTAAAATCGTCGCCACTTCGCTGGTTCGCATAATGTGGCCGCCCGTATTGCTGTCGCGGCTTTCGACCATCTTCGCCATGCCCACGATCATCTGTTCTTGGATGGCGTGGATATGCGAGGCGTTGTTCTTGACGACGTTCTCGAGTTTGTTGTTCTTGGCACCGAGATGCTCGATGTAGCGTTGCAACCGGGTTTCATCTTCAATGCCGAACAAGTAGATTTGCGAGCGCTTTTTATTGCGCACTTCCTTGAGCGAAGACTTGAAATGCCTGTTGTTATATACAAACTGGTTGTACTTGGATCCACGGCCCTCCGCCAGGTCCTTGATCCAGCCACGGAACACCCGGGCAATCTCCCCTTCCTCTGGCAACATGTGGTCAACACGGTAGGTCAGTAAATCGGGGAAGAACTTGGTCGCAATATCGTTGCAGCCCAAATAAGAACCCTTGGTCGAAAAAGCCACATAGGCGCAAATATTCTCCGCCTCCAGCGATTCCAGCACGCTGTTGGAAATATCGTACATCTTGATTTGCACGCAAATGTACAGAAGCACGACTTCGTTCAAAACGTACACCAACGGCATGATGAGCATGTCGTTCTCGATTTGGCGCGATACAATAAAGGCGGCTATGGTGATGAACTCCAGTACGGCCAAGGCAATCAGGTTCTTGTAGCTCACATTGCGCTCGTTCACGCCGGCGTACACAATAATCGCTACCGTGGCACAGGTGTAGCCCATAAGCATGATATCCCACAAAACATGCGCCGGACCATACGTGGCCACATAACTGCCTACTCCGCTCGATACCACATAGCGAACGGATTCATAATAGATATCGCTCTCGCCCACAGTACAAGAGAGGCCAAACAGCACGGCGTTGACCATGCCGAGCAAAATCTTCCCCCAAATGGGGAAATTGAAATTGCAAAGGCGCAGCACCACAAAAAAAACGAACATGGGCAAAAAACATGCCCCCAGGTAGCACACCTTGTTTGCAACAATGACGCCCTCCAAAGTTTGGGAGAGGGCGACAAACAAATGCCCAAAATTCGCCACAATGATGGCAAAGAAAATAGCCGTAAAATAGCTGTTGAGCCGCCGCCTATAAAAGAACGACAGAATGCAGGCGTTCACAACGGAAATCGCACACATCGCTATTAAATACGCAATAATCATGTTTCTAATAAACTATATAAAAAAAATCAATGTTGCACAGAAACGTAATATTTCATCAAAGAATCGTAAATTTCAACAAAGTATTTTTCCAAGGCGGGGTCAAATTGCGACCCCATGCCGTCCACAATAATATCGTAGGCGTCATTGAAGTCCATGCGGTCCTTGTAACACCTGCGGCTCACCAGGGCATCAAAAACATCGGCAACGGCCATAATGCGGGCTTCTAGCGGGATATTTTCGCCGGCAAGGCCCATCGGGTATCCACCACCATCCCAACGCTCATGATGGAAATTGGCCACGTTCTTGGCAATGCGGACAAACTCAGGGTCCTCGATCGAGGTCAGGAGGTTCTCGACAATCACAGCCCCCTTAGCGGCATGCGTCTTCATGACCTCGAACTCTTCCTTGGTAAACTTACCCGGTTTCCTCAATATTTGGTCGTCCACGGCAATTTTACCCAAGTCGTGCATTGGGGCAGAGGCCACCACCGCCTTGAGGAAAGTCCCCGACATCTTTTGCGTCTCGTCCTTACGGATCTCGTCGGCCAGGATCTTCACGACTTCGCTTGTCCTCATGATGTGACCACCCGTATTGGCGTCGCGGCTTTCGACCATCTTCGCCATGCCCACAATCATTTGCTCTTGCAAAACGTGCATAAAGTTGGAATTCTCAGCAATGGTCTTTTTGAGTCGGCTCTGGTTCTTGCCCAGCGAATCAATATAAAGACGGACCTCCGTGTTGTCCTCTATCTTAAAGAGGTAAACACGCTTGCGGTATATCTGGGGCAACACCTTGACCGTACAGTGGTAATAGCGTCCACCCCGATGGAAATCGAACGGGGCCACAGTTTTGGAAGCCTCGAGACGGGTCACCCATGGGTTGAAAAGCTTCCCCATTTCGGAGTCGTTGGCAAGTGCCCAGTCCACACGGCAACCTACCAAGGCCGGGAAATACTTCAAGGCAATGTCGTTGCAACCCAGATAAAGTTTGCGAGTCGAGAACGAGACGTAGGCGCTCACGTTGTCGTTTTCCATGGACTTGACGACGCTTCCAAAAATGTCGTACCACTTGACGTTCGAGCAAATGTACAACAAGAGGACCTGGTCTATCACGTAGACCATCGGCATGACGAGCGTATCATTTTCTACGCTCCGTGCAACGAGGAACGAGGAAATCGTCACAATCTCGATGAGCGTCAAAGCGACGATATTCTTGACCGAAACACTCTTGCGGCGCAAGGCGGCAAAAACGATGATGGCGATATCCGAAACAACATAGCCCAAAAGCATGACGTTGAATACATCGTGTCCCCAGCCGTAAGTGGCGACGTAATTGCCCACGCCACCCGATATGAGAAACTCGACGGTCTTGTAATAAACAGGGCTGTACCCCACCGTCATCGAGAGTGTACAAACAAAAATAGAAAGCAATAGCAGGAACAGTCCTAAGAACGTGGAAATTCGAAGTTTGCAGACCTTCAACAAGGCAAGAAACATGAACATAGGGAGGAACGCCGCGCCAAGGTAGTTCACCTTGTTGGCGATAATAGCCCCCTCAAGTGTAGTCGAAAACCCGAGGAGCATGTGCCCAAAGTTTGCGACCACCGTAGCACAAAATACGTAGAAAATGAAATTATTCTGCTGTTTTCTAAAAAAAACGGTCAAAACGGCAAGATTTACCGTCGAAAAAGCAAACATCAGAACTAAATAAATTTCACCCATTAATCATAAACCAAAGGCTTGTTTCACAAAGTTAACATTTTTGTTGGCAAACAAAAAAACACGGCTATTACTTTATTCTCATTTTCAGGGTAAAATAAAAAACCCGATGCCTATCGGCACCGGGTTCTTTAAAGCGGTTTGCTACTGATTAGCCTTCCACAGGAGCATCTGCGGCAGGCGCCTCGGGAGCGGCTTCGGCCGGGGCGGCTTCAGCGGCCTTCGGAGGGAGCAAAGCCTTCATGGAGAGCTTCACCTTGCCCTTCGGGTCAACGCCGAGGCAGAGCACTTCGACTTCGTCGCCGACATGGACAACGTCTTCGACCTTTTCGACGCGGTGGTCGGCAAGTTCGGAGATGTGCACGAGGCCGTCACGACCCGGGAGGATCTCGACGAAGGCGCCAAACGGCTGGATCGTCTTGACCTTGCCCTTGTACTTGCGACCCGGTTCCGGTTCAGCAGTCAATTCCTCGATCATGCGGCGGCAAACTTCACCAGCCTTGCCGGTCGGCGCAGCGATGTCGATGTTGCCGTTGTCGTCGATATTGATGGTGCAACCCGTCTGGGCCTGCATGCCCTTGATGACGGAGCCACCAGAACCGATGACGTCACGAATCTTGGTGGTCGGGATGCGCATTTTGAGCATCGTCGGAGCCTTCTCGGAAACCTTCGGACGCGGAGCGGCGAGACCGAGCGTCGTCATCTTGTTCAAGATGTGGAGACGGCCCTGCTTAGCCTGTTCCAAGGCTTCGCGCATGAGTTCCGGCGTGATGCCGCGGATCTTGATATCCATCTGGAAAGCGGTAATGCCTTCGGCAGTACCCGTCACCTTGAAGTCCATATCACCGAGGTGGTCTTCCGTACCGGTGATGTCGGTCAAGATCTTGATCTTGCCGCCTTCCTTCACGGAACCCTTTTCGGAGATGAGGCCCATGGCAACGCCTGCAACCGGAGCCTTGATAGGAACGCCAGCGTCCATCAAGCTCAAGCAGCCACCGCAAACAGAGGCCATGGAAGAAGAACCGTTGGATTCCTGAATTTCGGAAACCACGCGGATGGTGTACGGGAAGTCATCCGGAAGCGGAAGCACGGCAGCGAGAGAACGTTCTGCCAAGTGGCCGTGACCGATTTCACGACGGGAAAGGCCCAACTTCTTGCATTCGCCCACAGAGTACGGCGGGAAGTTGTAGTGGAGCATGTAGCTCTTGGAGCCTTCGCCCTGGAGACTTTCAAAGCGTTGTTCGTCGGCCTTGGTGCCGAGCGTACAAACGACGAGGCCCTGGGTTTCGCCGCGCTGGAAGATGGCGGAACCGTGGGCACGCGGGAGGACGCCGAGTTCAATTTCGATCGGGCGAACTTCCGTGGTGGTACGTCCATCGAGACGCACGCCTTCGTTCAAGATCATCTCGCGCATGGCGGTACGTTCAAGGTCGCTGTAAATGGCCTTGGCGTCGGCAACCAGGGCGGGATCGGCGGCTTCGCCTTCGCCCGTGATGGCCTTGATACGGTCGTCTTCCAGCATGCGAGCGCAGAGGTCCGCCATAGCCGGATAGAAGTCCGTCTTGACCATGTTGGAGTGGACGTCCTTGTTGAGTTCGTCCCAGACCACGTCCTTGACGGCAGCCACGAGCTTGTCGTGAGCTTCGCCAGCGTGCTGCGGCTTGAGTTCCATCTTGGGCTTGGCGCAGCGGTCCACCAGTTGCTGTTGGGCCTTGCAAAGTTCCTTGATGACTTCGTGACCGGCGAGAATCGCATTGACCATGCAATCTTCGGAGACTTCATAAGCGCCACCTTCGACCATGCAAACGGAGTCTTCGGTACCGGCGACCACGAGGTCAAGATCGGCCACGGCGAGCTGGTCATAAGTCGGCATCACGACGTTCTGACCGTCAACCACGGCCACACGTACGGCGGCGACCTGCTGTTCAAACGGGAGTTCCGAAAGGCCAATCGAGAGAGAAGCTGCGCTCACGCCGAGAACGTCGGGAGCGAACTTCTTGTCGGCCGAAAGGACCTGAACAATGACCTGGACTTCACGAGTGAAGTTTTCGGGGAACATGGGGCGAATCGGACGATCGATAATGCGGGCAGAGAGGATTTCCTCATCGCTCGGACGACCCGATTCACGCTTGTTGTAACCACCCGGCAGGCGACCGGCAGCATAGGACTTTTCGCGATATTCCACCGTCAGGGGGAAGAAGTCGCCATCCTTCTCTTCGCCGTAGCAAACCGTAGAGAGAACAAAGGCGTCGCCCATCTTGGCGACCGCCGCTCCACGAGCCTGCTTTGCAATGCGACCCGTTTCAAAAGAGATGACACGGCCATCGGGAAGCGTCACAGACACTTCCTTGGGGTCGAGCATCTTGCCATACTTGGCTTGGTATGCGTCAATAGACATAGATTATTCTCCAGTCCGCAGAGATTAACCGCGGAGACCGAGTTCCTTAATAAGAGCACGCTGGGCGACAATATCCTTTTCGCCATAGTACTTAAGGAGGTTTTTACGCTTAGCAACCATCATGGACAGACCGCGGAGGGAGTGGAAGTCCTTCTTGTTCACCTTGATGTGTTCAGTGAGGTTCTTGATCTTTTCCGTGAGGATGGCGATCTGGACGCGAACGTTACCAGTGTCCTTTTCGTTTTCGCCAAACTTAGCGGTGAGTTCTGCAGCTTTTTCTTTTGTGATGGTAGCCATATTACTATCCATTTCCTTTTGTTTTGATGTTTATTGTTTTAATTGCCTTCTTGTCTAAGTGTTCGCTCCGCCCAGTGGAATATGTAGAACTGGACGCGAAACCGAGATAAAAACGCAACTGTTGGGGCTAAATATAAGAAAATGTGAAATATGAAATGTAAAACGGGAACATAAAAATGGACTGAAAAAAGCCCTAAAAAACGTCTTTAAAGCCCCCCTGAGCAGCTTTTTCTATCTTTGGCACGTTATGTTCGAGGCTCTGAACTTCAACTTCTCGTTTTACGACTGGCTCCTAGTCTTTATGGTCACGGCGCTCGGTACCGTGAGTGCCTACCTCAAGGACCCGCAGCTCAAGGCGGTCACGGCAACCATTCCCATCCCCTTCGGCTTCGCCTACATTGCGGTGGGCCTCCCCATCGGGGCGGCAAATGCCATTTCGGGGTTCATGTGCATGCTCTACGCGAACATCGTGCGAATTCTGCATTACAAAGCCAAAATCCCCATCGTCCCCGCCATCATCCTGGGGCTCGTCTTTTTTGTGGTCGCAGGCATGTTCCTCATGCCGAGAGTCCCCGAGGGAGAGCCGTTCTTTATCGCCGTCTGCATTTTTGACTTTGCCGCAGGAGTATTCCTGTTCCAAACGCAAAAGTACAAGGCGGGAGTCCGCTACAAGACTCCCCTGCCGGTCTACATCAAGGCGCCCGCCATCGCCTTTGTAGTCGCAGGCCTCATGTTCATCAAAAAGCTCATGGGCGGCTTTTGCACAAGCTTCCCCATGATGAACTCCATCGTGAGCTACGAGAGCCGCCACTCGCTGGGCGACCAGTGCAGGCAACTCCCGCTTTTCTTGATTGCGGGCCCGTTCATGTTCCTTGAGATGCACTTTATCGAGACGCGCCTCGGATGGAACCACTGGATTGTCCTTTTGTGCGGCTACGCCCTGTTCACCGTCATCTACTGGCCGCTGAACAAGGAACTCAAGCGCCGCAACGAATGCAATTACAACAACAAGGCAAAGTAATGGAGGGCAAAATGGACTCGTACAACTTCAAGGTCATTGCCCGCATCAAAAACGACTTTGACGAAAAGTTCGGAGTCCCGCGGCAAAGCGGGATCTTGCGCAAAATGCGTTCGACCATCGTATTCGAGCCCGCGTTCCGCAACGCCGACGTCCTGCGCGGCCTTGACGGTTTTAGCCACCTGTGGCTCCTGTGGATCTTTTCGGAGAACGTCCGCGACACGTGGAGCCCTACAGTGCGCCCGCCGCGCCTGGGAGGCAACAAGCGTCTGGGCGTATTCGCCACCCGCAGCAGTTTTCGCCCGAACCCCATCGCTATGAGTTGCGTCAAAATCGAGGAAATCCACCTGGACGGAAATAACGGCCCCGAGATCGTGGTGAGCGGCGCCGACCTCATGAGCGAAACGCCCATTGTGGACATCAAGCCCTACCTCCCCTACGCCGACTGTATTGAGGGCGCCGCGGGCGGTTTTGCCGGGAGCATTCCCGAGGGAGCCCTGCAGGTGGAATGCGCCCCCGAAGAATTAAAAAAACTTCCCGCCGATAAGCGGGAAACCCTCATTGAAATTTTGAAACAGGACCCGCGCCCCCACTACCAAAACGACCCATCCCGAATTTACGGATTCAGTTTTGGGGGGAGCGAGGTCCACTTTCAGGTAGACGGCGACATTCTCACCGTCACCTCGATTGACTGACCGGGTCAAAGACTCGGATAGCCTACTTAACCCCAATCTTTTGGACCATCGCGATCGAGCCCACCTGCACCGAGAGCATGTAGCTGCCGGCGGGGAGAGCCTTGGCGTCAAAGCTAAGCGTACCCGAGGTCAAGCTGTTACCAAAGTCGAGCACTTCCTTGCCGAGCAAGCTGTATGCCTTTGCCGAAACGACCCTTTCGCCGTTCAAGGATACCGGGATCACCACGCGGCCGGCCGAGAGCATCGCTCTGCCGATGACCGGCTGCACAGCCGAAGCGGCAATGCCCTGGGGTTCTCCGCTCGAGCTCACGCCCCACCAGTTGTGGTGCGAAGACGAAGACGTCTCGTGTATATGGGAAGAGGAACTCGCAGGCGCCACGGCAGAAGAGCTCTCGGCTACCGAGCTGCTGGATTCCGCTGTTCCGACCGGTTTGAGCTTGTCGCCCAACACCTCTATCATCTTCTCGGCATAGCGCTTACCAAAATCGCGGTATTCCTGCGAAGTAAAATGCACGTTCTGGCCGTCGCCCAGGGCCTGGTTGAACCCTTCGGAAGAAACCACGTAGAAGTTCTTGGACTGCTGCGGGAGCTTTGCTATGTTGTTGTTCGCACCGCTGCTCACGCCGCTGCGCAGCACTTCGCCCGCGAGGAACGGGATGTCGGCCCCGAGGCCCAGGTCCTTGATGATGTTGTCGTAGACGCCCTTGACCTTGGAGGGCCAGCTACCATCACCGGCATCGGTTTCTCCCTGGTGGAAGATGATGCCCTTGATGACGCCATCCTCCTGCGCCTTCTTGGCCATTTCGATCAAGCGACCATAGGGGTTTCCGCCGTATTCGTTGATGCGCTGCGTCATATAGCTCTGCTGAGACCTCGCATAATTTGCATAGTTATTCTTGTCGAACAACTGGATGCTGCAACCTGCAACGGCCACCACGATGACGCCCACCTTGATCTGGGAATCGGTTTTTTCGACCATGGTACGGCCGAAGTAATCCGTAGGCCCGAGTTTTGCTCCCTGGCAGTGGGCAAGCGGCGGTGTGGCCTTGGACCACTTTCCCTTGGTCTTTCCAGAACAGGAGCCGTTGTCTGAAGCCCAGAGGTCCTGGAATCGGTCGTCGACCGTCTTGTCCTGGTTTTCGACATTGCCTTGGCCTTCCATATTGGACTGGCCAAACGCGAGATAGATGTGGAAATTGGGATCTGGGTCCGCCAATGTGACGGACGCCGCCATCAAGGCAGCAAATCCTAAAGACTTGATGTTCATTTTTTACTCCTTAACAACACACTTTTACAGGACTTTGAAGAGCCCGTGAGCATAAATTATTATGGAAAGAATGTTTTTTTTCTAAAAAAATTCCATTTCCGTTGTATAAAAATTCAACATCGGACCGTTTACAAAGCCCCATTTTAACCGACAAACGCAAAAATAGGGCTTTACCATTCGTTTTTTTTCGTTTATCGTTTTTTTTACAGCCGAAAAATTTATATTCCAAAAAAAACAACAAAAGAGGATCAATATGAAAAACAAGATTTTGGCCATGGCAGCCATCTCCAGCCTTTGCCTTTTGGGCGCTTGCAGCGAAGACGAAGCGGACCCGACCCGTGCCGAGCTCTGCGCCTCCGGTCTGAGCGCCGACTGCCTCATTGGCACCTGGAACCTGAACGGAGCCTACGAAGTCGTGCTTAACGAAGACGGCACGGTCACCAGCAGCATCTTCCCCGACCACAACTTCTCGGCAAGCCCTTCCAAGCTCACCTTCAACGAAGGTGGAAAGTTTGAATTTGACCTCTCCAAGGTAAACCATGCGACCTGTGCAGAAAGCCCCGTCTATGGAGACTGGTCCATTTCGGGCAAAACACTCACCCTTAGAACCAGGAACGGCAACACCTGCATGAACCCCAAGACCTGGACTGGCACCCCGGGCATCAAGGTCAACGGCGCCGTTGTTGAAATGGACATCCCCGGCATTTTCTTCTTGAACTCCGAGATGGAATATGCCGATGAAAGCGAAAAACTAAACACCCACGAAATCTTTACGATTAGCGCCAACTAGGCGTTAACGACGCCAACGGTTCTTTTCGTACTGGCGCAGCATTTCTACAGCTTCAAGGCAGTCCTCGTCTTGAAGCTTTTTTTGTACACGGAGGGTGAACGCCGAAACAGTCTCGCCCGCGGCCCTGGTATAACCGGCTTTCAAGAGGGTCCGCTCGGCCCGATCGAGGATGGCGATCCAGTGGGCAGCCCGATTTCCCTTCGGTTGACCACGCCTCCTTGAAAACACCCTGCGAACCTTGAACAACGCAACAAGGATCACCATCAAGACCAAGCCCGCATAAAAATAGGGGCTGTCCAAAACGCCAGCAGTCGTGCTTTGCCAACTGTCAACAACCCTACGCCACTCGCCCTCCCTGAGCACGTGGAATGCGTAGGCAAAGCGGCCCTTCAAGGATTCCCACTTGATCTGCCACCAGAACGACCTTGAATCCCACATTACCATTATGGGAGGCGTCGGATCGAACGTGAGCCATTGGTCGTGAGCGTAGACTTCCACCCAGGCATGGCTATGGCGACGGCGGAACAGCGCATATGGGCGGCCCTCCACGCGCTCGGGATGGGCAAACCCCGAAACATAGCGCGCCGGAATCCCAAAGTGGCGAAAAAGAAGCGTCGCCAACGTCGCGTAGTACTCGCAATACCCTTGCTTGGCATTCCAAAACACAACAAGCGGGTCGGCACGAGTGCCGCTGGACTGGCGGCGCGCTTCACGTACACCGGGAACAACCAGCGAATACTTGAAGTTTTGAACAAAGTACTGACGGATGTGGTACGCCAGCGAGTCCGGGTACCCCTCGGTGATACTTGTATCGGAGGGCAGTTCCATGACCCGAGCCACCGAATCGACAAATTCTCGGTAAAGCACCCCTATCTGGAGGTTCACGGAGTCCCTCGCTCCCGCGCTATCGATTTCGAACAAAGTTTGTTTTGCCGGAGGAACGTAATAGTACCAGTCCCCACGATTGCCGTTCGCCCCCGCAAAAATGCCAGAAGCATAATAGTCCAGGGAGTCCGCGTTCTTGGCCGCCACGCCCACCGCACGCGGGTCCGCAAACAGGTAGCCAAAGTTGTCGAAGGCGGACTGCACCCACACCGACTTCACGCCCGGTTTACGCGTCACCGAATCCGCAAGTTCAAAAACGGCGTAGTCCACGCGGTAATACTGCGGGTAAATTTTGCTTTCGGCCTTGGCGGGCATCTTCCAAAGCCCGGCAACGTACTTCTCGTAAACCGCGGCACGGAGGTATTCCGGAGCCAGCGAATCCCAAACACGCAACACGACTTGATCGTTGTAGCGCGACGTGTAGTTGTTCGAGAAGGAGCCCAGTGACATCACGGGGTCGAAACCCATTATGCGGTTTCTCTCGGCGAAATCCCTTTCCCACCGTCCATCGTAATGTCGATGGCTTTTCCAGTATTGCCAGCCGCCAATGGCCGCAGCGCCCATCCCCATAAAGAGCAAAACAAAAAGGAGGTGTTTGTACAAAGCCGTCCGTGGGCGGGCGTAAGTTACCGCCACCAGCAACAGCCCTGCGGCCCCCAGAGCCACGCACGGGCGCGGAGCCTGAAAAAGTCCCATGAACAAGGCGGCGACCCCGTTGAACGCCACAAAGACTTCGTAGGCTCCGTTGCCCACACTCCGTTTTTGCAGCCACGCGAGGAACAGTAGGTACCACGCCGGGATGTAGACGATATACGGGGACATCCCGTAGTCCACGCTCGGGGTCAGCACCCACCAAATGGCGCACGGGACAATCCCCAAATAGGCAATTGTCTTTTTATAGCGAGGGGGAGACGTCTTCGGTTGCGAGAACAACCAGCCTCGAAGGGGCAAGTACACAAACAGAGCCAAAAAGAGGATGCCCAAAAAAAGGAGTTCGCTGCTCACTCCCAAATTAAACGAGGCGATGCACAAAAAGAGCGTCCTGCAAATCTCACGCACGTTTTTTTCACGGACGAACGTCATCATAACGAGACCTCCGCAGGCACGCTGTGCAAAAACAGGACATCATCCGACGGGGATTCGGCGGACTGGGCGCCGTGCCGCATATCAACCACAATCTGCTTGTGGACAAGGGCATTCAACTCGGGTTCAAGACCCAGACGAAGTACGGGCCCCGTGGGACGTGCGGCCGGGGACCACGTTTTTTTTGGCGGAGCCTTTTGCCGGTACAGTCCTGCCCGCGGGATACGGGCCAGGGACTCGAGCAGCGAAACTCCGCCGTCGGCACTGACCAGCGGGACTTCCTCGTTGCCGATAAAAAAGCGTCCGAGAGTCCCACGCTCCAAAAGCCATAGGCCGATGCCCGCGGCCAAGCGCACAAGCGGTTCCAAGTTCATCTTTTCGCGCAAGCCCCGTGCTGTGGTGTCGAGCACCAGCACGGCACCGGCGCCCCGCTCCGTCTCGAACTCCTTGGTGAAGGGGCGCCCGTAGCGGGCAAACGCCTTGTGGTGCAAGTCTCTCAGCGAATCGCCCTCGCGATACTCGCGCACGCCCACAAAATCCATGCCGCGCATAAGGCTCGGCATCAGTAGCGGGGCGAACACCACCCCGCTCGCCCCCGACGTGAGGAAGGAAAAACTTAAAATCTTTACCGGGCGCGGGAAAACCAAAAGTTCAGCCTTGCCAACGGTCGCCGCATAACGCAGCATCCCCTGCACCTCGGGAACAATCACCGCCACCTTCGGAACCAAATACGCACCACGGTTTCCCACCCGAAGGCGACACTGTAAATTCGCCACCTCGCCCATGGCAAGCGGTCGCAAATCGGGCTCCTCGCACTTTATACTCGGATCCATCCTAAAGCAGCCGACACTCACCGCGTCCATTTTGTTTGCCGCCGTCACAGTAACCGTCAATGTGGTTTCGCCACCCTCGAACGCCGGCGGCACCACCACCTCGCCCGCCATTACTTTATTCTTACGGCTTGTCAAGAACAAGCTCGGCACCAATGTCAAAATGAACAAGAAGTCAATTCCGCAAAAAATCCACGCCGCCCAAAAACCGGGGACCATCCCCACAAACATCGAAAACATCAAGAGCGCAGCCGCCGCATGCCCCGCCGGCATAAAGTTCTCTTGCCAACGATAGTAAAGGCGCATCAAAAGCCCCGCACGCTTGGGCGCGCGAGGGATCGCCTTGACAATCCATGTGAGGGGCTGAACAAACGACATGGAACTCTATCGCTATTTAGGGATTTTCACCTGTTTCACGATCTGTTCCAAAAGTACTCTCGAAATCCCGGGAGTTGACTCCTTGGCAAATACGCGGTGTTCCATCACGGGGTAAAAAACTTTTTGGATATCGTCGGGATTCACGAAATCGCGACCCGCCACATAGGCGCTTGCCTGCGCCATCTTCACTAGGTTAATACCCGCACGCGGGCTCGCCGCCAAACGCACAGCCGGGTTCACGCGAGTCGCCTGCACCAGCGAGACCACGTATTGTTCCAAAGCCTCGTCCACGTGGATCCGGACCACTTCCTTGCGCGTCTTCAAAATCTCGTCGGGAGTCGTCACTGCAGTAAGCGAGTCCAGCGGTTTGGATTCGCGGTGGCTGCGCAAAATCTGGAGTTCCGTCTCGTCGCTTGGGTAGCCCAGCGAAAGCCGGATCATAAAGCGGTCCATTTGAGCCTCGGGGAGCGGGAACACCCCATGGAATTCCACAGGGTTCTCGGTCGCAAGCACCATAAAGAGTTCCGGCAACTTGTGGGGAGTCCCTTCCAAGCTCACCTGACGTTCTTCCATGGCCTCCAACAGGGCGCTCTGTGTGCGGGGCGACGCACGGTTGATTTCGTCGGCCAAAAGCACCTGCGTAAACACAGGACCCTTGCGAATTTCAAAGTCGCCCTTGTTCGCCTTGTAAACCGCACCGCCGGTCACGTCGGCCGGGAGCAGGTCCGGGGTAAATTGGATTCGGGCAAAATCGGCACCGACCGCCGCCGCGAGCGCCTTCGCCAAAGTCGTCTTGCCCGTGCCGGGGACGTCTTCAATAAGCACATGGCCATCGGCCAGCAAGGCCATCACGAGCATTTCTACGGAATCGTGCTTGCCCAAAAGCACAGAGTCTAAAGCATCTATAAGTCGTTTAATCATATTTTTAAATATATCCTCAAATTCTATATTTGGAACATGGATTCTAAGAACAACACCGTTATAGTCGGGCTCTCGGGCGGAGTGGATTCCGCCCTGGCCGCATGGACGCTCAAGCAGCAAGGCTTCAACGTCATTGGAGTCACCATGGCCACATGGGACGGCTCCCTGGACATTCCCAAAATCGAAGGCAAGTCCGGCTGCTACGGTCCCAACGAGGACGAGAGCATCGCCGAGGCCAAGACCGTGGCCGACCGCCTTGGAATCCCGCACTACACCGTGCAGGTGTCTAGCGAATACACCCACGAGGTGCTGGACTACTTCCGCAGCGAGTACCGTGCGGGCCGCACGCCGAACCCGTGCGTGCGCTGCAACCAGACCATTAAATTCGGCGCGCTGCTGAACGCCGCCCGCAAAATGGGAATCCAGTTCGACTACTTCGCCACGGGCCACTATGCCCGTCTCGATTTCAAGAGCCCCACGGAACCCTTCTTGTACCGCGCTACCGACCTGTCCAAAGACCAGTCATACTTTTTATCGCGCCTTTCCATAGACCAGCTCTCCATCGTCAAGTTCCCCCTCGGCGGCATGCGCAAAGAAGACGTGAAGGCGCTCGCCCGCGAAATCGGCTGGGCCGACTACGCCGACAAAAAAGAGAGCCAGGATTTTTTGGAATGCGGAGACTACTCCGTGCTCTTCGACGAATCCGACAACGTCCCCGGCGACTTTGTGGACCTCGAAGGCAACGTGCTCGGGCGCCACAAAGGCATTGTCCACTACACCATCGGCCAGCGCAAGGGTTTAAACATCGGCGGCCAGCCGGAGCCCCTCTTTGTCGTGAAGATTGACGCCGAAAAGAACCAGGTGGTACTCGGTCCGCGAAACACGCTCCAGTGCACCGAAGTCCACGCCGTGAACGTGAACCTCATGGTCGAAAATAACGCGCCATGCCTTTCTAAAAAGCTCTCGGCGCAAATCCGCCTGGGCCACAAGGGTTCCATGGCAAGCATCGTCAACTTAAACGACAACGAAATCACCGTGCGTTTTGACGAGCCACAGTTCGCTTCCACGCCGGGTCAAATCCTGGTACTCTACGACGGGGACGGAGTCGTACTCTCCGCCGTCATCGACAAATAGCCTAGCCCTGGCTTTCGATATATTCACCGCCAAAGGCGCTCCCGCTCACCGAGAGGATCGGCGGGAACTGAATGCGCTTTGCCAGTGCAATGCCGCGGAACCGGCGATGCCAGGCGCGCATGTCTTCGAGGGCGGCATCCTTTGTTTTGAATAACTTCTTGAAGTACTTCTCGTCGGCGCCGATCTTTTTGCAAAGCGTGCCGTTTGCCAGCAACTTCTCGGTATCCTCGAGCGCGTGGCGTTCATCGACCCAGTAGGCAAAGAGTCTGTCGTGGTAGGGGTACTTGATGGGGTCGCCCTTGCCCTCGTCCACGTTCATCGCGTCGCTCAGTTCTGCGCTGGCGGGCACGTCAATGGAGGCCTTCGGGATAATTTCGCCATTGCGGTTGATGTAGTTCGCAAGTTCGTAGACTTGCGTTTTCCAGAGATCGCCCAAGGCGCACATCACACCGCAAGAGTCGCCATAGAGCGTGCAATAGCCCGCGGTGGCTTCGCTCTTGTTGCCGTTGCAGGTAATGCCCGCGCCCAAAACGGAGGCAATCGAAAGCAACACGCTCGACGAACGCGTACGCGCCTGCAAATTCTCGTAATGGAGGCCCTCGACCTTGATCTTGGCGTTGCTGCGTTCGAACTTGCACTTGGCCAAATCCTTACGGATGGCATTCAGCATGCCCTCAATCGGCGCGACCGTATAAGGGCAACCCAAATTGACCGCCAGGTCGTGGGCGGCATTCTTCGTGGTGCTGGAATTAAAACGGGTGGGCATGTTCACTAGGTAAACGTTCTCGGGCCCAATCGCCTCGGCATAGAGCGCCGCAGAGACGGCACTATCAATGCCGCCGCTCGCCCCGATGACCATGCGCCCAATGTGAAACTTCTTCAGGTTCTCGCGAATCATGAGCACCAAGGCGTCATGGACCTCGGCAATCTTTTGGATATAGGGTTTGAACGATTTCGCGGGTTTGCCCTCCGGGTCGTAAACCTTAATGCCACCTTTGGCATCCACCTTCACCAGGGCTTCCGCCGCCTTGAACTGCGGCATACGAAAAACGATTTTCCCCGTCTTGTCAAAAATACAACTGCCGCCGTCCATGGCATAAATGTTCTTGCCCGAATTGCAGGTGCCCACCGGCGCCACATAAAAAACAGGCCTCTTGGCTTCGCGGGCCACCTTGGAATACTTTTCTTTGACAACAGCAGCCTTTCCCAGGTTGTAGGTATGCTCCAACGAGACCACGACAAACTGTTTCTCGAGAGAATCCCCGACAATAATCTTTTTATCCTTATTGAGCTTCATGAACTTCCTAAAACAAGCCGCCCAGCGGCCTTGCAAACCGCTCTCGAAGCCTTTTGCCCCCAGCATGTAACTACCCAACAGGGCTCCCGCAGGGAACAGAACGTAATCGGCGCCCGCCTTTTTAGCTCGGGAAATCGCAGCGCACATCGTGTTGAAATTCTCTTCCGGATTCCCCGGTTCCACGTTCATTTGGACCATGTAGATATTCATCGTTCGACCTTTGGCGGCTACAGCGCCTTTTCGGCACAAATATAAAAAGTTGCCGAACGCGAGTCCGGCAACTTTTCAAAAACACTCAAGCGAGCCTTATTCGTACTTGGGGGCAGCCCAAGTTTCAGGAATTTCGACTGGTGCCGGATCCGCCTCGCCAATGAACGAAGGCGTATGGGTAAATGTAAAGCCCTTCTCGGCATCAAAATCCGTCACCTTGCCCATGACCGCCTTGCAAATATCGGGGTCAAAGCAAGTTTTGCTGCTCAAAAAGAGGTAGTCGCCAAACACACCCCAGTTTCCAGTCAAGTGCGGTTGGACACCCACCAAAATTTCATAGGTCTCGTCAGACTTCAACTTCATGGTCCACTCCTTGCCACCAGCCGAGGCATCCCATTCCGTCGCAAGCTTGTCGACATCGAGATTTTTAAACTCGAACTTAGAATCCTTACACGAGTTCTTGGTTCCCACAACAGGCCCCATCTCAAAGGAGGAGGAAACTTCCATGGTGTAGAGGGCGCTGGAAGATTCCCTTCTGAACTTGGGCAGCATAAGAAGCTTGCTGCGCTGGATGTCGAAATACCCGGCGATCCAGTTGACAGTATCCTTGCCGACAACACGAACCAGCATAAAGCTGTCGTCAAAGAACGAATAGACATTCGTGGTGTCGCCAACTTCGCAGCTCAACCGCTTCCCCGTGACGTCTTCGGCTTTCGAAAGGATATCTTCGCTAAACTTGACCCTGTCCGTGACAACCTTATTGGTGTCGCCCTTGTCCACAAAATACAGGAGCTCAGGTTCTTCGCCTTCCTGGTTCACAATAAAGTTAATCGTCAAGCCGTCGTGCGCCATGGACTTCAAGGAGTCGATCGTACCATTGCCACTGATGTAGGCGACGCCCGCATTGGAAGAGCCAATCTTGAGCTTACCGTTGGCAAAATCCGATTGAACCGCCACCCAGGCAGAATCCTGGATTTCGCCCGGAAGCCAGAAAGTAAAGAAACCCTTCTTGGCGCCGGCAGAAAGCTTGATATCCGTACCAAAAAGTCCCTTCAAAACCATATTCTTTTCGAGGTCATCGAAGGTCGCGGCACGAATCGGGGCGTTGTCGTCAACAGAAGAAGACGATTCATCCCCATCTTGCACCGATGAACTTGATTTATCCTCGTCAGATCCGCTGGAACCGTCTTCGCCCATAGAAGACGAAGACTCCACAATTTTGCTATCCGTCTTGTCGGTATTGTCGACAGAGGTACTGCTGTCATCGCCACAGGCGATGAGCGAAAGTGATGCGGCCAAGCAACCGGCCCACAGGAATGACTTTTTCATTAGAGCTCCTCTTTTTAGCAAAATATACTCCAAAAGCCCCCAAAAAGCTAAAAAAGGGAGTAAAAAACAAAATTTATACTAAAAAAATCACACTAAAATGCCGATTTTGGTGCGTAACCCAGATCTTTTTCGGCGGATTCTATCCCGGGGACAGCGTCGTACAAAAAACCCGCCAGGGCCTGTTCGGCCGAAACCCGGCTGCCACCAATCCAGTTTTTGAAGGCTGCCGCCTTTTTTGCAACCCACCAGGGGAGCGGGAGCATGAGGTGCCTCAACCCGGCGCTCGACAAAATCAGCTGCGCCATCTGCGCCATCGACATCACGTCGGGACCGGCAAGGGCATAGGTTTTGCCCACCGATTCCTTGCTCAAGCCCGCCGCCGCAACACCCGTCACCAAATCAACGCTACGGACCGGGCGTTTCAACGCCGTTCCGCCCCCGGGCAAAAAATACACCGGGAAACGCTTGACATAACGGGCGTACATATTGAACTCGACACCGCCGCCATCGCCAATCACAAGCGTCGGGCGCACGATGGTCCAGTCGAGTCCCGATTCCTTGACGCACGCCTCCCCCGCAAGTTTGCTTGCGCCATAGGGAGTTAAAACTGGGTAAGTCACAGAAATACTCGACACGTAAAGAAGCCGACGAATGCCGGCATCCTGGCAGGCAGACACCACGTTCCGCGTGCCCCCGGCATTGACACGCTCAAAGGCGGCCGGGTCGGTCGAAAGCAAAACGGCAGCTAAATGAAAGACGGCATCCACCCCGTCAAAAGCGGGGCGCATGGAACCGTAGTCGGTAACATCCCCCCGAAAAACCTCCACCTGCGGAGGAATCGCATCATCCACGCAATCGCCCGGGAGCGTCAAAACGCGAACACACACACCGCGTTTTAAGAGCTCCCGACACAGCGCCTTCCCTACGACGCCGGCACCACCCGTTACTAGAATCCGCACCAGAAACCTCTCTATGTTTCTAGCATATAGCGGAGATCTTTGACCTGCCTCGCAAGGGCATCATCCTTGTTCATCATGGTTTTCAAAGATTCGATGGCGGCGATTACTGTGGAATGTTTGCGATTAAAAAAGCGACCCAGTTCCTGGAATGTTTCCGATGTAAATTCCTGGCACAGGAGCATGGCAATTTTACGCGGGATCGAAGCCTTCTTGTCTTGACGGCTGGAGGTCAGCACCACCATGTCGACATCGAATGTCGCCGCGACAATCTCGCTAATGCTCTTGAGCGTAAGCGTGGCACCGTCATTTTGTGGGGAGACCAGCAACTGCTTGACGCAACTGAGGTTCAACTCCACACCGTTCAAAGCGTGCATTGCCCTAAGCCAGTTCAGCAAGCCCTCGATCAGGCGCACGTTGGCACGCGGCGGAATCGAAAGGAACCGGTAAATCTCTTCGCGATCCTTGTCGGCAAAAGGTAAATCCTCCGACTTTCTGCGAATCAAGTCCATACGGGTGGCAAGATCAGGTTCCTCAAGCCCAACACCCACGCAATTTTCCAAGTGTGCCAAAAGCATGGCGCTCAACTGCGGAATCTTGGATTCGCGAACGGGCTTCTCCCCCATAGCCAGCTTTTTGAAGGCACTGGGATGACGGTCGCATGTGAGGACCACCTGCTTACCACGACTGCGCAAGAACTTGATCAACTGGACAAGGCGTTCCTGGCTTCTGGTACTTCTTTCAAGAAGTTGGATATCGTCAATCAGCAAAACATCACATTCTGCATAACGTTCCTTGAACTTCTGCAAAAGATCCTGCGCCAAATCCTTTTCTCCGGCATAAGATGCTTTGCCAATAGAAGCGCAATCACGCAAAAAATCAAACGCCTGTCGATAAACAATCTTAAAACCAGGGCAAGTCTTTTGAAGGCGCGCCCCAATAGATTGGATCAGGTGCGTTTTGCCGAGCCCCGTAGCCCCATACAGCAAAAGCGGATTCAGGTCCTTGTCCCCCGGATTCTCGACAACTGCCTGGCATGCGCGCAGGGCTGTAGAATTGCAAGAACCTTCCACAAAATTCTCAAAGGTATTGTTCTTATAAAACAGGGCTTTGGCACGGGGAACTTTTTTCGCTACAGGACGCGGAGTCCTAATGACCGGAGGCATCGGGGGCGTCAGCTTTATTTCCGGAATGGTCTGCGACGGCTCCAGGATTCGGACCTTGTAGTCAATAAAAGCAGAACCCAGTTCCTGGGCAAAATACTTGCGAAGCAAATTGCCATAATGGCTATTGAGCCACGTCTCACGGAAAGTATCGGGCGCAGTAAGGAGAACGTAGCCCGCTTCAAACCCTTCGTAGCCGATGGCGTCCAAAATGGCCGTGCCAAAATCGTTGCATTCTGCACAAATCTTTTCGCGCACAGAATGCCATGGCGACACGGGATTAATCAATAAAGAAACAATATTTTCCACTCTATACCAAAAATCAATAAGTAGGTCTAAAAAACGTTGGGACAAAAAAATTAAGTAAAGCCCCAAAGGCGAGGGAAAAACTTCTCGTATTTTTTTAAGGATTGCCCAAAACAGGGCAATTTCGGCAAATTTATTTTAATCCCCAAAAATGCCCATTTCATTCCGCAAAACACCCAAGTTTAATCACGCAAGAATCCATCCCATCCCCATATGGATTTCACAATATATCAACAGGAAAATTTTAAACCATCCCTTGACAGCCGTCCTACTGCACAAATCAGCAGTCTTAGCACCCAAAAACGGCTTTTTTTGCCAAATTTTAGCCATTTTTTGACATCATAGGCACGTAACTCATTGACTATGGGGCAGTTGAGTAAGCATCTTGTAGTTTTTTCTTATCAAAAACGACATAGTTGCTATCCACATATTCTGCACTCCACATAGGAGCGTTTTCCAAAGCCTCAATTAAGGCGCCCCAACGGGCATAGTAACGCCGGGGGAACACCGCCCTGTCTATGCCCAGCGCTTCAGCGTCACGAATAAATTCGTTCGGTTGTTCAGAATACCGCAGATATCGTTCAAAAAAAACAGCCGTTTTAAGGATAAAGCGCCCATCAATATAGGTGGAATCCATGGGATTCACAAACGCCAGGTAGCCACCGGCACGGTCATCGTTAAAAAGCCTCCCTGCATGCGGGTGCGCTTTCATCCACTGCGCCGCCATTACGGGCACCCGTTGAGCCGAAACCATCGTCGCTTCGTATGCCGTCAAGGACTTCGCCCAAAAACCGAATATGGCAAAGACCAGGAGGAGCGAAAGCCACACACTCTTCTTTGCCAATGGGACACAAAGCACCTTGGGCAAAACGCACGCCATGGCTACCGGCAACAGCAACACAAAGTTCCGCTCGGCTACAAGCGTCAAACACGCCATTATCGCCAAGCAGCCGCAAGTGACAAGATTTTCACGCCAAAAGCCTTGAACCGCGCGCTCCACGGCAAAGGCCAATGCAATCAAAGCCACGACAATCATCATGATCGAGGGAAGCAGGTTTTCGCCTGCCATCAAGAGCGTCACAGGGCTGCGGTTCTCGGCAATTTCACTCGCAAAAATGACGGCCGAAGGCGAAATGCCCAAAAGACGATCCAACAGACCGAATGGGTACAAGAACAAGTCGAGTCCATCCCGGTGAAAAAAAGGCGTCAAGAACAAAACGGCGACAAAAAAAATTGCAGGCACATCCCTAGCGGGAGAAAACCGCCCCCCCTTTTTTTTGAAATTCTCTGCCACAGCCGCCGCAACGCAAAGTCCCGCAAACAGAGGTCCCAAAATATAAAGCCCCTGGACATTGCACCAAATCCATTGCAAAGCCAAAATCGCCAATACGACCGATACCGTAAGCAACCGTTTCACCGACACGCCGTCATACCAACAGCAAACGAGCCATGGCAATACATTCCAGTAAACGCCTAAAAACAAAAGGGAAAATACAACTGGTCGAATTTCGAACTGAAAACGGAAAATGAAAAGTAAAAAGACCGACACCGCCATAACGGGCCATGTACGTGCAGTCCCAAGCGACGGAGAAAAGGTCTTTCGCAGAAAAAGGGCAAAGACACACCCCCATAAAACAGCCTTGAATGCAACCAGCAAAGGGGCTCCACCAGCAGTATAAACAAAAGCCACCACCTGCTGAAAAAAATCATGCACATTAACCACGGGAATCCGCACGGGAGTCCACGTAGTCACCCACTCGCGGGCGCAGGCCATGTGCCACCAAATATCGGTATCGGTCAACGGGAAAATGGCAAACAATGTTGCAGCTAGGGCAACCAAATATGCGGGCCAAGCTGCGTTACGCACGTTCTACTCCAATGTTTTCAAGATGGAAACCAAGCGAGCCGTCATTTTTTCCGCCCCCTTAGAACTCAAATGATCGTCGTCAAAGGCCATTTCGTCACTGTAGTCGTGGTTTCCCATTTTATTTTCATCCATCAAAATAAAGTACTTTTCGGCCTTATCCAGAGAATCAAGCCGTTCAATTCGTTTCTGGGCTTCAGAACGCTGAAGACCATAGGGACCAAAGCTCCCCGTATTTTTAAACTCCGGTGACAAGGGGAAAATAATCCCTATAAAGTATATGTTCTTCTCTTTCGCCATTTGGAAGGTTTCGATTACATGATCCAACCGAAAATCCAAGTTCTCCATTTCCATATCAGAATAAACGGAATCAACCAGAATTTCAATGGGATTCCAACTTTGCGAAGGCGTATAAAAGCCGCCCCTCTGCGTAATAGCATCTACAACCACTTTTTCTGCCGGATAAGAATTTTCTACGGCATCCAAAAAACTTTCCGGGACATAATCAGCCCAGTAGTTATGATTCATATCATAGACATACCCAGGGCCGGCCGAGACAATCAAAGACAAGTGATCTTCTAGACCGCGCCAGCTGTCCAAATCAATCGAGAATACAATCGCCTTAATCTCGTCAGAATGATTAAATACGTAATTTCGAATAAAATACATATCGCGGACCGGGTCAATTCCAGACACAGCCATATTCAGCATATTCCATTCCAAATACAGATCCGGGTTGACGCCCCTCTCCATACGCGAGCTACCAAATAAAATGACTTCCGTTGTCTTCAAATTTTTCCAATACAGTCCCATTTTCACACGATACCTTGACTGTTCCACATCATGAAATTCAGACAGGTACACACCTGCGCTATCCAATTCTATCACAAAGTCTTCGTTGGACTTTACCGAATGCCTGACCCACAAGCAAGGGTGCCAAAGTTCACTTCCCTCAGCCAAGTTCAGCATAGTGCCGCCAACCACGTTCAAAGCCACCAGCTGGACATGAGCACCATTGTCGTTAACCAAGGTTGCAACCACCAAGCTGTCATTCACCCATTCCGTATGATCAAAAGTCATTCCTATGGGAGCCGTAAATGTCTTTTTTAGTTTGCCCGTGCTATCGGCAATCAAGAGGACTTCATGGCTCGAATACTTTTTCTTAGCAAATTGACGTCCTTGCGTTCCACCAAAATCCAGGAACAGCGTGCGTTTGCTGCTATCTTTAGCCAAGCTTACATTGCAAGCCTGTTCGCCACCGTACCAAACCGTGTCATGTCCATGAACTCGGGCGCGAAGCAATCGAGCCCCAGTCACAGCCAACTGGTTGTCGTAACTGACCCCACCATGATACGCCCCGTCAAACAGTTTCTCGGGCACGCCAAACTTACCATCGCTAAACTTCACTTGCCATGTAGCGGACTGCGCAAAAGCGGATGCATCTTTGTTATTGGCGGAACTCGTCACATAGACAATAACCGTATCGCCATTTTCAAGAACACGCCAACGCGGGATCGCCGCAGATTCCACATCCAGCTTAACCAAGTTTGACCCGTTTTCGTTCAAATCACGCACATAAACACTGGACTCGCCAGACACCCCCTCTAGCCCCGTACAAAAAGCAACGCGCCCCCCATCTGGAGATATATCTGGATGGTAGGAATCCAAGGTGTCTTTGATTTCTATTACAAACACATTCCCAAACGAATAATCTATAAACGCTAAATTTCCCGTAACGTCATTGCGGAAAACCAAGATGGTCTTATAAGTTCCCATAAAGGACTTAATGGATGAGGAATTCGTCAAAGGAATAATTCTGGAATCCGAGATCACACCATCGTTCCCCATCCACGAAGGATTGGGAATTGAGCCATAAGCCAACCTAAAGCCTACATAATCAGCTCGCGTAGATGACGTTACCGTGTAAATGTCACCTCGGCTAAAAATATTTACAAGCGATGCATCATTACGCCACGAACCGCCCTTGACGATCCGTTTGCCAATTCCGCCTCCATCGGGAGCGCCCACATAATTTTGTAATACAGTATCCTTAAAATTCCCGGACCAGTCGTTCACCCATTCCATGGCATTGCCCGCCATATCGCACGGAATTCCCTTTTTTGAGGATTCCGATGTGCATACCGGGTGCAAACGATACCCCGAGTTCGAAGAGAACCAGCTCTTTTGCGGGTTCCAAGCGCTAAAAGCGACTAAGGACCATTCTGCCTCCGTGGGCAAACGGAACGCATTAGCTTCGGGATGAAACGCCAAACCTTCCATCCCTATGCAATGTCTTTCGACATCAAAGAGAATCTTCACATACGTATACGCCGTATCTTTCGCAAGGGCCTTGCTTCGAGCATTGGCAAAAAGAACTGCGTCGTAATACGTAATGTTCACCGCCGGCAGCTGTTTATCTTCGCAATCTAAAACCAAGCCGTACTCATTTTGCATCAATTCATTGAATTCACCGCAAGTCACTTCATGCGAGCCAATGTCAAAATCGTAATCAAAACTCACCTTCATTTGCGGGCGCTCATCCGCCTTTGCAGTCGCGTCATCGGTGCCAAGCGTTACAAACATGCCCTTGGAACGCACATGGTACATATCATCGGCAACAGCATCCCCATCAAATTCCACCTCCGGGCTCAATGGAGCTACTGAATTGGAACAGGCGAGCAAAAACATTACCGCCACAGGAATCACAAACGAGATTATTGTCAACGAAACCTTTTTCATAAGCTACTCTAATGTTTGCAACAAGGAATCTACACGAGCCGTTAGTTTTTCTGCCCCTTTGGTACACAAATGGTCCCAATTCAGAGCTGTTCCTTCGTCATAATCGTGATTTCCCATTTTATTCTCGTCCAACAATATAAAGTTAGAATATGTTTTACTTAAATTCTTTATTTCCGATATCAAACTGGGAGCCACAGAGCGTTGTAAGCCATAACGCCCAAAGGAACCCGAATTTTGGTAGCCCGGGGACTGGGGAAAAATCACACCTATAACAATAATTTCCCTATTTTTTGCCATTTCCAATATCGTTTTAAGCTGGTTAAACGAATCGTAGAACAACTGCGGATTCGCCTCATACCACGTACTATCGTGATCCACAAACGCCCCCTCGCCCCAACCAAGGCAGTTCGACTCCTGGAATCCACGATGCGGCATTAAGTTCTTTTCGTACACAAGCATTCCCAACGAGGAGTGGGCCAACTCGTAAATCCCCGCGGGAGCCCCCTTTTCCCAATACCCATGGTTTTCATCATAAACGTAGCCAGGATATTTTTGATATTCCGACGCAAAGAAATTATCGACATCATAGCTTTTCCACCAAAAATCAATGTCGAGCCCAACGACCAAATACTTTAGATTTTTGACGTGAGGCAAAATATAGTTCTCTAAGAACGGGATGTCTACATATACGTTTGTCGGTGCACTAGACAGGTTTATGGCATAAAAAGAAGATGACATTTTTTCGGGATTCAAAGCCGCCAACGTTCGTGAAGATCCCATAAAAACAACATTTGCAGAATCCTTGTACTTCCACAAGAGTTCCATTTTATAACGCATGATTATCGCCGATTCCCCTCCAGCAGCAGTATAATAGACTCCTGCACTATCCACATTCAAGGATTCGTCAATAGACCACATTTCTTTTTTCACCCATAAACAAGGATGCCAAAGTTCATTTCCTTCCACCAACGGAATTACAGAACCATTTACCAAATTCAATAGAGCTATTTGAAAATGAGATCCGCTATCATTGGTTAGCGTCACCAGCGCCATATATCGGGTTGCCCACCCCAAATGATCAAAAGCATATCCTTTGGGAGCACGAACAGACTGTACCAGAGTTCCCGTACTATCAACAACCAAAAGCATTGTTTTCGCATCATAATCCATACCAGCAAAATCAAGGCCCGTTTTTGCCGCAAAATCCAGGAACATTGTGCGATTTTCGTCACTCTTCGAAAGCCTGACATTGCTTACCAGCATGCTGTCATACCAAACCGTATCTCGACCATTGACACGAGCATGAAGCCGTCCTGATCCAGTTACCGCCAAACGGCCATCTGTACTGATCCCGCCATGGTAGGGTCTATCAAATATTTTTTGCGGTTTTCCAAACTCCCCCTTTTCGAATTTGACCTGCCAAGTACTACCTTGTGCAAAGTCGTCTTCATCCTTACCGCCGTCATAGCCTGTCACATAAACAATTACGGTATCTCCATTATCCAAGACACGCCAATGCGGCATCGCCGCACCCGGCACATTCAACTTAACCACATTTGAACTTACAGGATCAATGGAACGAACGTAAAGCGACGATGCCCGCAAATTCCCTTCTGCTGCCGTACTAAAGGCCACAAGAGAGCCATTGGGCGACACATCAGGGTAAAATACATCCAGCGTATCCAGTATTTCGTGTATCTTTTGGTATCCCGTAGAATAATCTATAAGAACTAGATTTCCGGAATCATCATTTCGAAACACCAATTTTGCCTTGGAAGTTTCAACAAAAGTATTCAACGTTTGTGAATTTGCCATGGAGACCAAATGGGATGTCAAAACATGGCCGTCGTTGTCAACCCATATCGCATTGGGAATTTTACCGTATGCCAAACGAAAGCCCAAATAATCCGTATGCACAGTAGAATTTACCAAATGCACATCCCCACGACGATACAAACTCACAGAATCCTTGGCTCGTCGATACGATCCTCCCTTTAGGATTCGTTTATCAAGAGTCCCTCCATCGGGAGGACCAACATAATTTGTTAAGGTCAAATCATAAAAGGTTCCTGACCAATCATTAACCCATTCCATCACATTGCCGGTCATATCGCAAATTTCACTTTTTTCTACAGAACTCTTCACCGAACACACTTGGTGTACTTCGTATCCGGAATTATGCGAGAGCCAATCATTTTCTACATCCCAAAATTTATTCGCCGAAAAAACCCATTCCATCTCTGTGGGCAAACGATAAGCCTCGACATTGGGGTGAAAAACAAATCCTTCCAAATTCAAACAGTGGTGATCTTGGTCAAAGGACATCCGAGTGTAAGAATACGCTGTATCCAAGCCATTTTTTTTACTGAGAGCATTGGCATAAATCACAGCGTCGTAAAACGTCACGTTCGTCGCAGGCAACTGTTTGTCGTCACAATCCAAGGACAAGCCCGTTTTTTCAGGAACCAAATTGTTGAACTCTTCACAAGTCACTTCGTGTTGACCAATGGAGAAATCATAATCAAAAAACACCTTCATTTGCGGACGTTCATCAGCACTTGCGGTACTATCATTAGTTCCCAGCAGCACTTGCTTACCTGTAGAAAAAACGCGAATCATACCGTCCAAATCCAAATCCTCAGCAAAAGTTTCGTCAACTTCAACCGTCTCATAGGAATCGGTTGAATTTGTACACCCAACCCAACCAAGAACTATAAGCAGCAAGGCAATAAAAAGGATTCGCTCACGTTTTATCATACAAGCACTTTATTACAAAAACTTTCATCACAAAGATTGCAACAAAGAATCTAACCGATGCGTAAAATGCGCCGCCCCTAAATAACCCAAATGATCGCAATCCTGGGCCATATCGTCACTATAATCGTGGTTTCCCATTTTATTTTCATCCATTAAAATAAAGCTGGGGTACTGGAGCGTTATTTTTTGAATATCGGACATAATGGAAGCCGCATCACTACGACGAAGCCCATGCCGTCCAAAGGCCCCCGTATTTTTGTAGCCCGGGGATTGTGGGAAGATAACGCCAACCATCGTCACCCCATCCTGTTTGGCATAGCTTAGCAGTTTTTCAAAAGCCACTAACGTTTTAAGGTACGCTGCATGGAAGGTATCAAACCATGTACTGTCTTTATCTACAATCGGATTATCTCCTTCCCAACCTATTGGTTCCATAAACATCGAACTGCGGTTCGTCAAGAACATCGCTTCATATATATCTACGCCAAGGCCAGCATGTGCGGCATCGTATAAAGGTTGACTATTATAGCCTCTCCAAGCATTGTGGTTGATGTCGTATACATATCCTGGATAACTTTTGTACTCTTGATTAAAGAAATTGCCGTCCTCGACCTCGTTCCAAAAATCCAAATCCAGCGAGAAAATAAAATACTTCAGTTTTCCGCAATTATTTCGTATATAAGTTTCGTAAAAATGCAATATGTCAAAAAAATTATTCGGAAAATAAGACAAGTTCAACGGGGCCTCTGCCGCTCTCAACAACGAAGGATCAAAGCCATTGGACATGCGCGAAGAACCCAACGCAATCAATTCTGCTTTATCCTTGTATTTCCAAAAGAGTTCCATACGGTAGCGAAGAATTTTTGAACGGTCCGTCCCGCCATTAACGTAGTACACCCCAGCGCTATCTACATCAAGGGGATTCTCGTCCGTAGCGGACTTCTCTTTTTTGATCCACACACAAGGATGCCACAGTTCTTCACTATGGACCAACTCGGTAACGGAACTATCGTACAAGTTCACCAAAACCACTTCTTCGTGGGCTCCACTGGCATTGGTCAAAGTGGCAGATACCAATTTTTCGCTAGACCATTCCGTATGATCAAAACTATAGCCTACTGGAGCCGGAACCGCCTGAACAAGGACTCCGGCACTATCGGCAACCAGCAGCATTTCGTGGACACCGTAATCTAAATGTGAAAAATTCCTCCCCGTTTCCCCCGCAAAATCCAGGAACAGGGTGCGTTTAGAACCATCCTGAGAAAGGCTTGCATTGCAAGCTTGCTCAGCGTTATACCAAACCGTATCGTGCCCATCCACGCGCGCGCGCAGCAGCCTGGCCCCAGTCACAGCCAGCCGATTATCCTCACTGACTCCTCCATGATAAGCGCCATCAAAGAGTTTTTGCGGCTCACCGAACCGCCCATTGGCAAAAGGGACCTGCCATGTGCTGGTTTGAATAAAAGCGGAAGCATCCTTGTTGTTCGCCGCACTGCTTACATAAACAATCACGGTATCACCGGAATCCAACACCCGCCAACGAGGAATTGCCGCCGATTCCACTTCAAGTTTCACCAAATCGCCACCAGAACGATCAAGATTCCTCACATATAAAGAGGATTTCCCAGAAACACCTTCCAATCCTGTGCAAAAAGCGACACGATTTCCATCGGGAGATACATCAGGATGGTAAGAATCCAAGGTGTCGACAATCTCCGTCACATTTTGAGTGCCCCAAGAATAATCGATAAAAGCCAAATTCCCGGTTACATCATTACGGAAAACCAGCTTTGTCTTATATGTACCCGTCAATTTTTTTATCGTCGTTGCATTTGCAACTAGATTTATACGAACCTCGGCAACAGAGCCGTTGTCCCCCATCCATGTGGCACTAGGAATCGCTCCATATGCCAAGCGAAATCCCAAGTAGGCCGCACGCGTAGACGACGTCACCGTATAAACGTCGCCACGACGGTACAGTTTTATCGCAGAAACATCGCTTTGATAGCTACCACCCTTGATCACCCGTTTTCCAAGGCTTCCTCCATTGGATGCGCCGACATAATCAACTAAAGCCGTATCCTTAAAATTCGCCGACCAGTCATTAACCCATTCCATGACGTTCCCCGCCATATCACAGGGTCTTTTTTTAGTTGTCGACTCAGATGTACACACGGGATGGGGGCGTTGCGACGAATTGGAAGCGACCCAATCTTTTTTAGGATTCCATGCATTAAAAGCAGAAAGCACCCACTCTGCCTCTGTTGGCAACCTGAACGCATCGGCTTCTGGGTGGAATGCTAAGCCTTCCAGGTCAATACAATGACCCTCGTTGTCCAAAGAAATATTTGTGTAAGTGTAAGCGGTATCGAACGAAGCCGCCTTGCTGCGGGCGTTGGCAAAAAGAACGGCATCATAATAAGTCACATTCGATGCCGGCAACTGTTTTTCTTCGCATTTCAACGCCAAGCCTGTTTCCGCATGCATCAGGTCGTTGAACTCGCCACAAGTCACTTCGTGGGCTCCAATGGCAAAATCGTAATCAAAGTTCACTCGCATTTGATTACGTTCGTCAACCCTGGCCGATTTATCGTCAGTACCAAGTAAAACATATTTGCCCGAAGCGGCAACCCGGTACATATCCAAAGCCGCCGGCTCTATATCAAAATCAACTTCCGAGATTCCCGGATCCAACGGAGATACAGAATTAGAGCACGCTCCAAAAAAGAACGCCCCCGCAGCCAACGCGAGCCCAGAAATCTGTACCGAAAACCTTGTCATTTCGTTCTAAATTCCTTTAACCAATATACCTATTTCACACTCTACAGGCTTTGGGGGAGCAGGCTTTTCGCCACATTCTGATTGGCTTCAATGCCCGGATACACGGGGAACAGTTCCTCGGCCATGCGGTACCAAGTGAGCGCCCGCCGCGGTTCCCCAGTCAAATAGAGGTTCCCCATGTCGAAGGCGGCCAGCCCCACGAACTGCTTTGCGCTCAGCGGTTTGAATTCGAGCCCGGTCCACGGGCCATTCTTGTACTTTTCACGGTATTCTTCGTCGGTATAGCCATACCCCCGGCGATTCGGCTCCAGGTTCTCGGTTTTGGGCTTGACGCCAAACTGCCCCCGGCCATCGTCCTTTTTGCCATAGCGCAAAAAAACATGCCCCGGCAAAAGGATGGCGTTTAGCGGCAAGTTCCGCGCCTCGGCCACCATCAGGGCGAGCCACGCAAGCCCCATACAACCCGACTTTTTTGTTTTCAATACCTGCAAAGGGAGAATCACTTCTCGACTCGAAGCCGCCGAGTCCGCCCCCACAAATTCAATGTCCCAATATTCCCATAGCAAGTTCTTGAGCGACTGCAAGGTATCCTTGGATGCCGTCACCGCGCTGTCAAAAAACGCAAGGCCCGTTTGCCACTCCGCGTTCGCATCGACACAGCCAAGAGGCAACTCTTCAAAGGAACACGCCATTTTGCGGTAGCTCATTTGCTCTTCGCGACCGCTCCACAGCACAAGCGTAAGCGCCACCGCCACGAGGGCGGTGAACACAGGCCAAAAGAATTTCTTCAGGATCCGCATTTACCTCAAGGCGTCCCATTCCATGGGGCTCTGCCAAAAGTCGCGTGCCGTCATCATGTAGATTACCAGACGCTTGGCGGCCAAGTCTTTTTGCATTTTCATCATGCGGCTACGGACTCCGGGACCGCCGCCCCAGCTCGTCGCCACCTGCACGTCGAGGCCGGTGGCATAGGCCAAAAGCGAGCCCGGACCGCCGCTTTTTTGATCCACCGACTCGAACACGCCGGTAAAGGAGTCGCCCATCAAAAGGATCGGGGCATTCTTGCCTCCCTTGTAAGCGGCATCACCCTTGTAGACCTTCATCACAGCAAGCGTGTCGGCGGTATACTTGGACTTTTCGGCATCCGGGAGGTGGGCGACCAGGTCACCCTCGCGGAGGGTAACGGTATCCTTCATCACGAGGCTTCCTGGTTGCGCGCCGGACTCGGCGTACCAGGAATACTGCGTGACGCGCGTGGCCAGCTGTTCCATGGCAGCGAGCATACCGGGAAGCGCCCAGTGCGTATCGTAGCGCTGGTAGCTGTAATGCGGAGGCTCGTCAGCCGCGCGGGCGGCCATCAGGGCCGGGTACAAATCCAAAACATCGATGCCCGCCGAGAGCATTTCGCGAATGAATTCACGACCGTTCACGTTTACGCACAAGTCGGCGCGGGTGCCCGGCACAAGCTTGTCGGCATAGACTTCCTCCTTCACCGGGACGGGGACCACCAATAACTGAATCCCGAGGGAATCCAAGTACTGCTTGAGCTCCACCATGCGCGGCAGCGGATTGTGAAGGCTATCCTGCGCACTGATTTTGTCGGCCAGCAAGTAGTTGGCGTTGCGACGGAACCAGAGGAACTTTTCGGCGGAGGGTTTGCCCTTGGCATCCACCGCAGCCCAGGCGTTTTGCTCCTTGGGGAGTTTCGCCATCTGCTTTGCGAGCGCTTCGCGGAACTTTTGGGTTTCGGCATTGGCGGGGCAGCTGTTCTCCATGGCAGCCAAAGTCTCGAGCCTGAATGCAGAACTGGTATCGAGGTTTCTGTTCACCGGGACGACCTCGCCCGCGGCCGCCAGCGAATCGGCCTTGCGCTTTGCCCACAGGGCCTCGTCGCTCATGGCAAACGCGGGAACTTCAAAGGCGACCCACATGGGCGTCCCCATCGGGTTCCCGCGCATCACGGCGAACGGCTTGTTACGCGTACCGGCAGGCCAGACATCGCCCGGCGTATGCGGTTCCAAGTCGGTATTCAAAGTCGGGTACCAGTACGAAGAGAGCGTGCGCGCCCAGTTCATGGCGTCTTCGGCGTTCAATTCACCCGTCAAGTAAAAGTTCAAGATTTCGGCTGTCTCGCCCGACGACGCGAACTTCAGTTTTCCATAGAACGGAGCGCGGTTCGTCCAAACAGCTGGCATCACCTCGACCCACCATTCCACCTTCGCCGAGGCCCCATCGGGGGAACCTGCGACGGGCACGCCCCACAGGCGGGTCACCATCTGGAAGGCACGGAACACCTCGGGTTCGTTCCACTTGACCGCCTCCACGGCATTCAACACCTGCGCAAGCGTGTCGGAACCGGTTTGCGTGTAGAGCATCTTGGAGAACGGTTCCCACACGACGGGCACAACCGTCGTCACCGAAGTCGGCTGGAATTCCGAAATGGAATCGAGCATGGGGAACGGGTACTCGGCAATCTTCGCCCCCGCCATCGTTCCCTGGTAGTTCTCGGGTTTTTCATCCTTGCCCGCAAGGCGAATCGGGTTCGCGTAGTAGGCTGCAAAATCTAGAGCCGCAAGCGTCGGCTTTTCTATCACGCGCACTTCGTGCGTGGCGTCAATCATGCGCAACTCAAACGTCGTCGAGGGCACATTGACCATGGGAAGCTGCGCCGCCTCGGCACTCACCGCCTGCACCGCGGGAGGAACGTCGTTTGCCGGAGCCTTTTCGGCAGCGCCACCCGACGCGCACGACAAGAGTCCCAGGGAAATCAGGCCCAACGAGAAGGCCGCCAAGCTATATTGCACATAATTCGTCTTCATACCAGTCAAAATAGCATTTTGTATTTTTTAGGAGTATGCTCCCCCTGCTTCTTGCCCCCATCCAAGGTTATACCGACGCCATCTACCGCGAAAATCTCGCACGGCACATCGGCGGCATCGAGCATTACTACACACCCTTCATCAGGCTGCAAAAGGGGGAACCCCGCCCGCGCGACCTAAAAGATGCCCTCCCCGAGAACAACCCCTCTACCCATACCGTTCCGCAAATCATTTTTAGCGGGCCCGACGAATTCCAAAAACTCGTCAAATCTCTAGAACAAGCAGGTTTTACCGAAATCGACCTGAACCTGGGATGCCCCTACCCCATGCAAACCGGGCACGGTCGCGGTTCGGGAATGCTACCCCACCCCGACATAGTCAAACAGATTGCAGATAAAATAAACAAACTGAACCACATTCATTTTTCCATAAAAATGCGTCTTGGCTTGGATCATGATGGCGAGGGTTTGCAACTGCTCCCTGTTTTAAACAACATACCCCTAAAGCACATCACGTTGCACCCACGCCTCGGGCGGCAGCAGTACAAGGGGGCTCTCGACATGCAGGCCTTTGAACTATTCTACGAGCAATGCAAGCACCCGCTGATTTTTAACGGCGATATTCAAAACATTGGGCAAATCCACGCCTTTAAAACGAAATACCCGAAACTCTCAGGTGTCATGATTGGCCGAGGGCTGCTCGCCCAGCCGACCCTCGCCGCCGAATACATGAGCGGGCGCCCATGGAGCGCCGAAGAGCGGCTTTTGGCCATCCTAAAAATGCACCAGGGATTTTTAGACGACGCGACTCGCCTTTGCCCCGAAGAAAACCAGATTCTCAACCGTATGCACGCCTTTTGGGAATTCCAAACGGCACTCCCGGCAAAGCTCCACAAGCAGATCATGAAAAGCAAGCGGTTAAACGATTACAAAAAAATATTTGAGGTAACAGAAGCATCGTCTTTGGGTGTTTAACCAACAGGAAATTTTTTATATTCACACCAAAGCAAAGGAGTCTCTATGCCAGCCGAAGGTGAACACAACAAATGGATAGCCCTTGCCCTCTGCATTTTGCTGGGCTACTTGGGCTTACACCGCTTTTACGAAGGAAAAATCTGGACAGGCATCCTGTGGCTCTGCACCGCGGGCCTGTGCGGCGTAGGCGTTGTCGTCGACGCCATCTTAATCGTCATGAAACCGGAACATTATTAAATAGTAAACAAATCACCAACCGCTAAATAATGAAGCATTTATTTGTTATCGCTACCGGCAGCGCTGGGAAAATCAGGGACTTCGCCCACATTTTGGGCACGGACCATTACGAATTCAAGACTCTCAAAGACATCGGCTTTGACGGCGACATCGTGGAAGACGGCAAGACCTTTGCCGAAAACGCCATCATCAAATCGAATACCACCGCCAAGTGGCTTGCCGCCCGCGGTATCGAGGCTACCGTCCTCGCCGACGACTCGGGTCTGGAAGTGTTAGCCTTGAACGGCGAACCGGGAATCTACAGCGCCCGCTATGCCGGTGGCCACGGCAATGACGGTGCCAACAACGACAAACTGCTCGCCAAGCTCGACGGCATCGAGGACCGCAGGGCACGCTACTTTTGCGCCCTCTCGTACCAAAAGGTGGAACCTGCCGCCGACGGCAAACTCGTCATCACCGACCCGCTCATTTACGAGGGAGAGTGCCGCGGCAATATCAATCATGCACCCGTCGGCGACATGGGCTTCGGTTACGACCCGTTGTTTGTACCCGAGGGCGAAACCCGCACCTTCGCCCAAATGGAACTCGAAGAAAAGAAACTCATCAGCCACCGAGGCAACGCCATCCGGGCATTGAAAAAAACGCTCGGGAAATAGCACCGACAATGAACAGCGTCTATATCGAAATTACAGACGTATGTAACCTGCATTGCAGTTTTTGCCCCTGCGGAGTCGCCACCGGAGCGGAACGCCGCACTTTCATGCCCTCGGGACTCTTTGAAAAGTGCATTGAAGGTGCCGAGCAGGTCGGGGCGCAAAACGTGTACTTCCACGTGCTGGGCGAACCCACGTTCCACCCTGGATTCGCGCACTACGTCAAAAAACTGGAACACACCAAGCTCAAACTGAACCTCACCACCAATGGCACAACCGTTGCACGCTGCGGGCACCACATTTTGCAAAGCCCCGCCGTACGCCAAGTGAACTTTTCAACGCACGCCTATGCAGAACTCCCGCAGGCGGAGGCCACGGGGCATTTACAAAATGTACTCGACTTTTGCCGAATCGCCCTCATGGCGCGGCCCGACTTGTACATCAACCTGCGCCTTTGGAACGTGGGCGACGACATGGCTTCCGCATGGAACCGCTATATGCTGGAACAGGTCAACAAAGCATTCGGGACGCAGGTGGAGCCGGGGCACTTTTGCAGCCGCCACAAGAGCTTTGAGGTCACGGGCAGGCTCTACCTGCACGAAGATAGCCGGTTCGAGTGGCCCGTAGCGCCAGCAAGCGGAACGGTCCAAAGCGGAGTTTCGGCCAGGGGGACATGCCTCGCCCTCGACACGCACTGTGGCATTCTACACGACGGACGCGTAGTCGCCTGTTGCCTCGATCACGGAGGGCAGATACTCCTCGGGCGCATCCAGGAACAAAGCCTTCTTGAGATTCTCGAGAGCCCGCTCGCCGCAAACCTCCGCGAAGGGTTCCAAAAGCACGAGCTGCGTCACCCCCTTTGCAAAACCTGCAGCTTTTGCAAGCGATTCAAGTAAATAGCGCATAAAAAAAAGCCCCGCCATGCGGGACCTTTTTTTAACCTGTAAGCAGGGATTAGTTGCAGGAACCCTGAGGACCAATCTTGTAGACCGCGAAGGAGCCCGTATCGCCAGCCTTGGGGTCTGCAAACTTGAACTTGATGGAAGACAACTGCTTGGCGGCATTGGCACCGGTCATGGTCGTAGTTGCCCAAGTCGGCTGAACAAAATCGCTCCAAGAGAAATCAAGCGTCTTCTTGGTACCCGCCGGCAATTCAACCATCGGGAGGGCACTGCCAAGCTTGTTCTCTTGAGCCGTGGTCAAACCAAGTTCAATGGCGAACGTGGCATCACCCGAATAGGTGTAGGTAACGCAAATGCCCTTAATGGCAGTGGCATCACCCGTAGTCGTATTCGCCTTGGCATAGCCAAAGCCAAAACCGAGGTACGGATATTCGTCGGTTCCGCCAATGACGTAGTCACCGCAAACACCGCTACATGCGGCCACTACAGGAGCCATGGAACCAGCGTCGTATTCATCGCCCACTTCGGCACCCCATGTAATCTCGGAACCGTCGTTACCGTAGCTGTACCACCAGCCTCCGGTCTTGTTGCCGGTCTGCACCTGGGCTTCGCCAGCGGCGCCGTCCCACAGTTCCAGTTTGAACTTGCCGTCGTCAACAGCTACGGACGAAGAAGATTTTACTACCGTCGCGGCACTGGACTTCGGAGCAACAGTCTGCGAAGAGGAGGCCGGAGCTACAGCAGACGAAGAGGCAGGGCCAATCGGGGCTACAGAAGAAGAGCTCATGCCAGCATAGGGGTCAATGACAGTTTCAGACATCGGAACCTGAGCCACAGAGCTGCTGGACTGGAGAGGAATGCCCGTAGCCGGGTCAACATAAAAACCGGTCGTCGGGTTATAATACTTTCTTGTGACCTGGTTAAAGCAAAGATTGGTCGCGGCGTCAAAAACCAAAGCTGCGCCCTGGGCATCGGTCGTGCACGGGTTCTGGTTTTGCGTGCCGGTACCTTGATCGGTTCCTTGGTTAGTGCCTTGGTTAGCGGCAGCACCAAAATTTGAAGCGGCGGTAGCTGGATCGGTCGATTCGGAGCAAGCCACCAGGGAGACTACGGCCATCAGGCCAATCAGTTTTTTCATGTGTTTACCTCTTAGTTTAAACATCCTAAACCACGGCAAAAATATACCTTATTTATGGCTTTAAATCCAATATTGTTTTTGAAAAAAAGCGTCAAAACAAAAAAATGTGACGGACAAGACGCACCGCCACACTAAGATACATCAAATGTAAAAATTACTTAACTTCCTTTTTTGCCAAAAGGGCTTCCTTGCGCTGTTCAAGCATCGCCTCAATCTGGGGCAAGAGCTTGTCCTTCACCTTGTCCAAGTACAGGCACTGGAGCTGGATCATGCGGTCACGGTGGCGCCCGGCGTGCTCCTGAATCCAGTGGCTCACGGCCGCCTGGCGATCCTGCATTTTGTCGTGGATACTCTGCTGGATGAATGTGCGCTGCACTTCCATGTAACGCTGCATGTTGAATGGCATGCGGTAGGTACGAATGAACTGTTTGAGCATGACCAGCAAGCAAAGATCCCCGTCCTTGCACCTGAGTTCGTCCACAAATTTTTTGAGTTCATCCAGGTGATCCTGGAAGAAGGGCACTATCGCTTTATCATCTATTTGATAAAGTTCCAGTTCATCCTTTTTTTTGGTCGCTTCATCGACAGCCATAGCCCAAATTTATGTTTTACGCTATAGATTTGCTGTGTTCTTGTTCACAATAAAGCCAAATTTCGCCATTTCTGTGTTTTGGAGCACATCTTCCTGCACAAAAATGCGCCCCTCCGTACCGGGATTCAACCGATCCGCGGCAGCACCCCTAAAATCCACCATTCCGGTGACTTCACAAGGTTGCATTCCGGCAGGGGTCATGAGCTCCAGGGAATCGTCCATCGTGAACGGATTCTTCACATTCACCCGGTACGCCCCCGTCGTGGATTCGTAGTCCAAAACCTGGGCGCAAACGCAACCGCCCTCGGCGGCCACGTGCGTGCTCTCGTAATTCTGAGGGAGCGGACCACGCAAAAAGCCCGGCATAAAACCGCGACCGTCCACAAAAGATATAGCACGGCGAGATTCCCCGGGAACGAGGTCGACAGTGCAGGGACTTCCCGCTTCCAGGGCGCAGGCACAGGCGTCAATCGCCATGCGGTAAGCACGCACCACCTGGCTCAAGTAGTAAACCGAGCGAGTCCTTCCTTCAATTTTGAAGGAATCCAAGCCCCCTTGGACCAATTCCGGAATCACATCCAAAGCGCAGAGGTCGCGGCTGCTCATAAAGTACGTGCCCCAGGTATCTTCGTCCAGGGCCACCGGAGGGAGCTCCGGACGGTCCGTACGCTGCAGACTAAAGTTGCCCTCGTGTTCGCGGTAATCCTCGCACTGCGGTCCCTCGTTGGCATACAGACGGTAGGGCATGCGGCAGCTGTTGTCACAGGCGCCCTGATTGGCATCGCGGTGCGTCACCCAGTTGCTGAGCATGCAGCGGCCCGACATGGCCATGCAAACCGCACCATGAACAAAGACCTCCAGTTCGAGGTCCGGGTTACGTTCCTTTATCTCTAAAATTTCTGACAAGCGAAGCTCGCGGCTCAAAATAATACGGCGAACACCAAGATCATGCCAAAACTGCGCCGCCAAATAATTGGTCGTATTCGCCTGCACCGACAAATGGACTTCCGTTTCGGGGGATGTTTTGCGGAGCCAGCCCACAAAACCCGGATCCGCCACAATCAATGCGTCCGGCTTTAGTTCCAAGGCCGCCAAAAGCGCCTTTTGGAACGATTCCACCTTCACATTGCGGGGAATCACGTTGCTCGTGAGGTAGAACTTTTTGCCCTGCTCGTGGGCATAGGCAATGCCCTGCGCCAAGTCATCCAGATTTTTAAAGCCATTTTCGCGGGCACGAAGACTAAAGGCCGGCTGACCGGCATAAACGGCATCGGCCCCATATGCAAAAGCATACTTCATCCGGATTAAATCGCCCGCAGGCGCCAACAATTCGGGAACTTTCATTGTTCAATTACCACTTGAAACCGGCACGGAGGAAAACCTTCTTGTCGTCAATGAAGGTCATCTCGCCCATAAAGCTCACGTACTGCCCTTCGTAACTCAGGGCGGGAGAAAGCGAGTACTGCATCTTGGCCCCGTCCAAGAACTTCTTGTGAATTTTCATGTGGTTGCGCAAGGGCGTCGTGTCGTTCACGGCACTGCCATAATCCGTCCCCTTCCAAAACCACGTATTGCGCACCGAGGCAAAAATATGGCTGTCGAGGCGGGCATAAACATTCCAGTCGATAGTCCGGCTGTTGGGACCGCCCTGGTTCCCCAGCGGGTAACCAAGGTTTGCGATTTGCGCCGTATTCTTGACAAAGTGGCTGTAAACGTAAGGTTCTACGCGGGCATATTCAAAAATTGTCCCGGCCTCGAGCTTGTGGCCTTTCACAAAAAAGTCGTGCCCAGCCTGCAAGCCTGCCATCCACGCCCACTTGGCCTCGATGTTGTCGTTCTTGACCAAGCTGACGGGAGATTCCATGTCATCCAAAAAGAATTCCGTGTAAATGCGGGCAGCATTGAACAAACGGTAGTTGAAGTCCATGGACAAGGAACCGTTGTTGCTGTTCTCGCTGTAGTTCCCTTTTTCCATGAACAAAGGCGCCGTAGGGATAAAGAGCCAAGGCTTCAAGTTGTCGTACTGCACCTGAAGTTCACTGATGCCAAAGGTTGCATTACCCACGGCAAGTTCATAGCGATGCCCAAAAAGATTGCGGTCATCCTTGTTGTTCATGCTCATGCTGTTGGGGAAAATCCTCAAGTCGGCATAAAAGCTCATCACGCGCAAAGGACCTATCATCATGTCCAGGCTCATCATGTTGTACGGAAGGGCGAACTGGTTCAGGGTCAGGTTGTTGTAGTAACCCGGTCCCCAGTGCATCACGTCGCGACCAAAGTCCAAGCGCAGCCAATCGTGGTTGAAAGCAAAGTGCGTGCGGTATCGCGCATAGCTTGTGTACTCAACTCCCGAATTATTCTCTTCTTTTTGGACTTCCAAGAATTCACGGTCCCATGATCTGGGCGTGTCCGCCGAATGTCCTTCGTCGTAAATGCGCGCATCCAAGACAAAGTCAATGGAATCGGCAAAACCACGCAAATAAATGCCACCGTCAACTCCAGGCCAAACGGTATCGCCCAAGGTTTCGCCACCTCGGTAATCGACACCGCCCACAATGCTTGCAGCGATGCCCACGCGGGGTACTCCGGCACAGTTCGCGGAATCGCCGCCATGACCCGAAAGCTTGGCGCCACAATCATTATCGAAGTACAGCAAGGCGTTGCTCTCGGTGCGCGTGAAATTTTTGCGGAAGGTCGTATCGCGCTGCGGGTACGTAAAGTACTGACGTTCGTCGCCAACGGTTTGCCTGTGGTATTCGAACAGCATCGGCGTCGTCTCTAGCAACCGCAAGTTGCGCGTATGCTCAACGCCCACAACAGGGGACGCAGCCAAGGCCTGGGATGCAAAGGCAAACGCCAAAACACCCGACAAGAAAAACAGACTGTTTGATTTTTCAAGAATCATTTCCTAAATGTAATTTATTGTTTCGCGAAAGTTTTTTATTTTCGTCCGTTTTTGTTCCGAACGGGAAAAATCACCCCATTTTAAAAGTGACAAAAAAACAATTACTTCTTTTTTTCCCTTAAAATTTCAAATCCATCTTGGTACTTTTTCAAGAGACAGAAGCCAAGAACGTGTGTTTTGGGCAAAAAAGGACTTAAAATGAAATATAGGATGTTTTTGGGATTTTCCTCCCTATCGCTTGGACTTTTAGCAGGATGCGGCAGCGACAGCACCAGCACCGCTACAGAAGAACCCGTCGTAGAATCGGCAAGTAACCCCTGCATTTACGAGGGCTACACAGGCTACTACGCCGCCGACAACGAGACTCTCATTTGCGTGGATCCCACGGGAGCCATCGCCTTCTGGATTTCACCGGACGGCACCTTTGGTTACCCCAATACCGAGACTCTGGACGGCACGGGATCTACCGTAGCGACGTCATCGAACAGCGCGAGTCCCGAAAGTTCGCCGAGCAACCCCGCACAGGGCTCTACAACTGAACCTGTACCGGGTTCGTCAAGTGCAGCAATCCCCGGCACGGCAGAGAGTTCCTCCTCAGGCGAAGCTGTGACCGAAGCCTGCCCGGGCAACCCGACGGCAGCCTACTCCATCGCAGGTGTCAACTACTACCTTGACGGGCAAAAATACTACTACCTCGATGCAGAATGCAACCGCATCTACATCGAACCCGCCACCAGTTCCTCTTCTCAAGCGGTCGTGGTTTCGTCCAGCAGCAGGACAAGATCATCGAGCAGCCAGGGAGCCACCAGTAGCGCCACCGCCCCCGGGGCATCGTCAAGCAGCCAAGCTTCCGGCAGCTCGACTATTGGCGGCGGCGATACGGACGACAACGAGAACGATGACACCGACTCCAGGACACTGGACGGCACCGAGACGCTCATCACCGTAAACGGCACGAGCGCCTCCATCGAAAATGACAACGGATGTTTGACGCTCGGCGACAAGAACGTGACCGTCACCTGTTCCGGCTCCTACTACTTTACCGGAAAGGGTTCCGATTTCCAGATTCTGGTGAACGTTGCGAACGCAGCCGACCTCGAGAACGTGGGAATCTACTTCTACAACCTGGACCTTACCAGTTCCAGCGCCCCGGTGATTGTCGTGAGCGCCGAAAAGACGGCATTCCACATTGTGAAGGGTACCACGAACACCCTCACCAACGGCACGACGCTCACCACCTTCACCAAGAAGGACGGAACCTCTGACGATGCAGACGCCGTGATTGTCGCCAAGGACGACATCAACTTCAAGGGGGCGGGCTCGCTCACCATCAACGGCAAGCTCACCGACGGCAGCGGCATCAAGTGCAGCAACGACATCAAAATCAAGAACGGCAACATCACCGTGACGGCAAGCAACAACGGCATCAAGGGCAAGGGTTCTGTCCAAATCTCTGGCGGCACGCTGAACGTCACCTCTACCGCAGGCGACGGCATCAAGAGCGACGAGGGCGAAGATGAGGGCACTGTAGTCGCCGATAAGGGAATTGTCTCGATTACCGGCGGCACCGTCACCATAAAAGCTGCCGACGAAGGCATCCAGGCTAACAACTCCGTGGTCATTAGCGATTCCAGTGACGCTGCCAAAGTGACGGTGACCACCTCCACGGGCGACGGCATCCACAGCAATCTGAACATTTACATGAATGGCGGCAACGTTGAAATTTCTGCGGGCGACGACGGCATCCACGCCGACTCAACTCTCTACCTGCGCGGCTCCACCATCAACGTCACCAAGGCGACCGAGGGCATGGAAGGCTACTATATCCGCGCCGAAGGCGGCATCACAGCGACCTACGGCACCGACGACGGCTGGAACGCCGCGGGTGGCACCGACGGAAGCAGCACGTCGAGCAGCACAGGAGGCCGTGGCGGCATGGGCGGCGGCATGATGAGTTCCTCCAAGGGCTACATCGTCATTAGCGGCGGCTACCACTACATTAGCGCCTCCGGAAACGACATCGACGTCCTCGACGCCAACGGCACGGCAAAACAGACCGGCGGCGTATTGCTCCTCGAAATCCCCTCCTCCAGTGGCGGGCAGCAATTTGGCGGAGGTTTCTCTGGCGGATCCAGCAGCGGATGCTCCACGAACGGCGCCGGCGGGCTCATTGACACCGACTCCGGCTACGAAATCACCGGCGGCGTGATGCTCGCCTTTGGAAACCAAACCGAAGAGTACCCGAACTGCACCGCAATCAGCTACACCGCAGGTACATATTACGGAACAAGCAACGCGGCATTTGCTCCCAAGAGCAGCGGCAGCAAGATTCTTTATGGCGGTGAAATCAAATCTGTGACGCAGGTAACCGTGAGCGGCATGACCGAGGTCTCCTTCCCCAACGGTCTTAAGTACTACTACAAATAACAAACATCATATCCCCTCCCTAAACGGTCTGCCTCCGGGCAGGCCGTTTTTTATATATATTTATAATGTATTAGCCCCCCAAAAGAGGTTGTTATGTTTCGTACCCGCTTTTTAGTTTCTTTTTTGGCAATCGCATTGACTAGCCCCATTTTGGCCCAAGTGGAATTCCCTCTGGGTTCCGAAATCGTGAACGTCAAGAAGGCCCCTTACAACGCCAAGGGCGACGGCAAAACCGACGACACCGAAGCCATACAAAAAGCACTAAATGACCACCCGAACGGAGACTATATCATTTATTTGCCGCACGGCATTTACAAAATTACCAACACACTTACCTGGCCCGAAGGCAAAAACAAGGACGAAGCCTACAAGCGCACCATTTTGCAAGGGCAGAGCATGGGCGGCACCATCATCACGCTCGAGGACAACTGCCAGGGCTTTGACAACGCCGACTTCCCCATGCCGGTCATCATGACTGGCGAAGGCCCCAAGCTCAAGCAGAGGAACTCCATCCGCGACCTCACCCTCCGTACCGGCAAGGGCAATGCGGGCGCCATCGGCATCCGTTTTAACGCGGGCATCCAGGGCACCATCAACAACGTGAAAATCTACTCCGGCGACAGCTCGGGCATTTACGGCATCGACATGGGCTTCAACGAAAACATCGGCCCGCTTTTGCTCAAAAACGTCGAGATCAACGGTTTTGACGTGGGCGTCTATGCCGCCGGCACCACAAACGGCATGACCTTGGAACACGTGACCCTCGGCGGTCAGCGCAAATTCGGTCTCGAGAACAACAACCAGTTCCTCGCCGTGCGAGCATTGCGTTTCAAGGGCTCGGTACCCGCAGTATACAACCACGGTGCAGACGCCTCGATGGTCCTTGTGGACGGCACCCTGGAATACAACACCGCCAAGGGAGCCAAGCCCCTAAAGACAACAGCCATTGTAAACGAAAGCCACCTGTTTGTGCGATCCGTGATGACGAGCAAGTTCCACACAAAAATCAGGAGCACCAAAAAAGCATTCGGCGAGACCTTCGTGGGTAACGAAATCGTAGAATTCGCCACACAGCAGAGCCAGCAGCTTTGCCACAGCCCCAAGCAGTCGTTGCGCGTGCCCGTGGCCGAGACACCGAACTTCCCGCAGCAAAAGGCAGACAACTGGATTACCATTGCCGGCGACTACGGCGGAAAAAAGGATACTGGCTCCGATGACGCCAAGGCCATCCAGGACGCCATTGACGACGGCGCCGAGACCATCTACTTCCCGCCGGGAGGCCGCTGGACCATCAACCGCGACATCTACATTAGGAACCGTGTGCGCCACATCTTGGGAACGGAAGGCAGAATCGATGGCAAGGGTAAGTTCATCGTCGAGGACGGCGCCTTTAACGAACTCACCATCGAGCGTTTCTCCGAATTCGGCAACGGCGTCATCCAAAAGTCCCGCCGTACCATCCTCTTCAAGAACATGATGTTCAAGTCCCTGGAATCCGACCAGATAGCCGTAGGCGACATCTACATGGAAGATGTGGCCGTCGGGTCCATCGAGCTCAATTTCCAACACCTGTGGGGACGCCAAGTCACCATGAACGGCGACACCAAGGCGCCCAAAATCCAGAACAACGGCGGCACCATTTGGATTCTGGGCCTTACCGCCCGTGACGGCAACACCATTCTGCAGAATTCCAACAAGGGCTTTGCCGAGCTTTTGGGCGTACACGCCATCGCAAGCGACAAGGCGAAAAACCGCCCGATGTTCATCAACGACAATTCGAGTCTCTCGATCATGGGGCTCAAGGAGACACTCTCCCGCGGGAACGCCTTCTTGAAAATTGTCGAAGAATCGCGTATGGGTTCCGCCATATACTCGCTCATGGGTGCCGACCAAGAGAAAAACGAAAGCGGCGGCGCCATGATGACTTTGTACAACGGCTACGCCCCCAAGCAGGGCCCCAACGAAAAGCCCATCGCCAAAATGCAAAAGGAGCTCCTGCTGGTGCAGCCGAACAAGCTCAAGCTCAACGGCTTTGTAGAAGATGACGGCCGTGGCGACGGACTCTGCCGAGTCCCCGTGGTGTGGAAGAAGGCGACCGGACCGGGACTTGCCACATTCTCGGACAGCATGAGCTACGACACCGACGTGACCTTTACCGCAAGTGGCCGCTACAACGTGACCTTTACCGCCAACGACGGCTACCAAACAGGCGCCGACACCGGCAAAGTCTATGTGTTCGACAAGCGCTACACGACACTCGACCATAGTGGTGACAACGTTCCCAGCGGACGCGGCATGGACGCCTGGATCTCGCAATTCGACAACTACAGCCCCCACAGTTCCGACACGGCGCTCCGTGTAGCGAACATCAAGGACGAAGCAGGCAAGATTTACCTCAAGTTTGACCTTAGCGCCCTGCCCGGACCGCTTTTTGACGCGGGTCTCAAACTGGAATTCGACACCGACTCCATCAAGAAGCCCGTACAGTTGAACATCTTTGGCCTCAAGGAAACCTCCAAAGACATGAGCTTCGGCGAAGACCGCCTGGGCATCGACTGGAAGGATGACGAACTCACGTGGGAAAATGCCCCGGCAAACATCCGCGACCAGACTGGCGGGCAGTTCAACATCCGCAAGAATTCCGGCGGCGGCATCGACACCAAGTACGCCGACTTCCTCGGCATCATCACCATCAACCCCAAGGCTCCGCTGGGCGCGTTCCTCCGCACGCCTACCCTCACGGAATTCTTCAAGCGCAAACACGCTTCGCAACTCTACACGCTCATTTTAACAGCTGTAGAACCTGGCGAGACCTTTATCCGTTCACGTCAAGCAGGCAAGAACGTCGCCCCGGCGCTCTACATCGGCTACTTTGACAATACCAAGTCCGTGACCGGCGACGCCATGGACGGCGGTTATACGCTCTCGAAGGTGAAGGTAGACATTTACAGCCTCGACTGCCAATTTGACCTTACCGTGGGCTACCCGCAGTTTGTGCAAATCGAGATCGTGAACGAGTTTGGCAAACGTATGCTGACTGTTGCCGCACGCGACCTCGCCGGCGAAAAGAAGACCACATTCAAGTTCAAGGCCAAGGCCTTCCCCACCGGCAAATACGTTTTGAAAGTGATTGGCGAGGCGTTTACCGCCGAACAGAAATTCAGCATTTTGAACTAGGCACACGGAGAACGACATGAGCATCAAAAAATTTTTGATTTCCCTTTTTGCCACAAGCGCACTCCTCGTTGGCTGCAGCGACAATACGCATACCAACTCATGGGAGGACGAAAATGACGAAGCCTCGTCGATGCGTGAAACCTTCAAGTCCAGTTCCTCGTTGAGTACACGACTCGATGTCGTGTACAACGACACCCTGACCCTAGGGGACACCGCCGTCTTGCATATCGAGATGGCGAAACTCGACACGACCATCAAGGACAAAGACACTACCATCCAGTTGGTCTGTAGCGAAGACCTCATATGCCTTGACACCGGCGCCACAGAACTGCGTCTCTTTTTAGGGGAAATCCCCGCAGGCAGCAGGATCTCCGTTTCGGCCAGCACCGAAAACATGGAAAAAGACACCATCCGTATCCATAGCGAGCTCGGGGAAATTCTCAAGACCCGCCTGGCTGTTTACGATAGTTCCAAAAAAACAGAGACGTTCTCGAACTACATGCTCCCTGGCAAAAAGGACATGTCCTACAATCAGTTTGTGGTATTCAAGGAAGACTTCTATTTTATCAGTTTAAAAGCAGCTCTTGAAAAAACAAGCCACCTACATATTTTTGTCGAAATCGAGGAATCCTACTACAACTACATTGGCGACTCCAGCACAATAGACATTGGATTGCAAGATACGATTCGAGGCATCGCAGTCATCGGCAATTCCCCCAAAGAAATCAGCATCAACTTCAGTTCCCCCACCGGCTACGGCATCGACTTCGAAGCCAGAGGCAAGTGGATCAACAAGTTCACCTTCTACGAGGGCAAAACGGAGCTGGCGTCCAACGACTCCGTTATAGACATGATTTTGTTGCCCAAGGACTCCACCTCCTGGACGCTCAAGGTTTCCCCGCTCAACATCGAGAACTACCTCTCGGGTCCGTTCGCCACGTTCGAAGCCATCACAGGTTCCCGCAAGCTGGGCCAAGGCGAGTACCTTGCCAATCCGGACTCCGTGGTTCGCCCCGGCGAAACCCTGGAGGTAATTCGTGAACGCAATTCGCAGGCAAAATACTACCTACGACAGGAACAGTTCGTTTGGCTTGCCGACATGAAGAAGGGCGATTCCATAGACATCCGTCAAGAAATGAAGGGATACTTTGGCGGCGCCGGCAACAAGTTCTACACGATTCTTGACGCCAAGGGCGACTCCCTGGGCGCCATCAATTCGCTCAATACCAGATTCACGGCTCCCAAGGACGGACCAGTCTACCTGCACTACCTGAGCACCTGCCCTTACCTTGACAACGACAACGATGAAGAAATTCTCAAGTTCTACACCACCGTGAGCTACTACGGCTCGCTGACCTCGTTCGCCTTCTTCAACAAGACCGAGCAAAAGGTCATGGACACCACCTATATTGAACTGAACGACACTCTCGTCCTGGGCAAGTTGCTGTTCCGCACCCTGCCCAGCACTGCCAGTTCAAACATGAAATGGTTCGCCCCCTGTATCGACATGGTCCCCCACGAGAGCGAAGACAATTACACGACCACCCCTGTGTTCAAAATACAGAACATCGAGTGCAAGGACAACAGCGGGAATGACCTTTTGGAAGGCGAGCAGGAAATCTCGTCAACAAAGCTGGTTCCGCAGGCCGAGGCCCAGGGTGGAGCCTTCAGATTGATCGCCGAAAGCATCGCAGACCCCCTAAAACGCGATACTTTGACCATTATTCTGCAATAAAACGCCAAAAATCCTTGAAAAACGGGCCCAATATTGTTATTATTGGGCTCTACTCTTGCAAGTCGTGCCAAGCTCTACCAATTTGCAAGTAAAACCAAAGAGCTTCCTCAAAGAGGTACATTATGTCGTCCTTCCGCGGACCTAAAGGCAAGGTCGCCCGCTCCCTGGGCATTGCCGTTTCCCAAAAGACTCAAAAGGCTCTCGACCGCCGCAACTTCGCTCCTGGCCAGCATGGTCAGACCCGTAAGAAGTCTGCTTCCGTGTATAAGCAGCAGCTCGTCGAAAAGCAGCGTCTCCGTTTCACCTACAACATCTCCGAAGCTCAGCTTGCCAAGGCCTACAAGGAAGCTAACCGTCGTGAAGGTTCTGCCGGTGATAACTTGATGATCCTTTTGGAAACCCGTCTTGACGCCCTCGTCTACCGCATGGGTTTCGCCCGCACGATTTTCGCTGCTCGCCAGTACGTCACCCACGGTCACTTCACCGTGAACGGCGTCCGTAGTTTCTCCCCCGCCCGCCAGATCAAGGCCGGCGACGTGATTGCTATCCGCGAACAGTCCAAGGAACACGTGCAAATCAAGGAAGCCATTGCTAACGCTCCGGCTGCCCCTGAATACCTGACCGTCGACGCAGGCAAGATGGAAGGCTCCCTGGTGAAGCTTCCGCTCCGCGAACAGATTCCTGTTCAGCTGGAAGAACAGCTCGTCGTGGAATACTACTCCAGGTAAGAGCTTCTACAGTTTCAAAAAAAAAAGAAAACCCGGCCAAATGGCCGGGCTTTCTTTTTCTGTTTCAAGACTCATTAATGGTTGTAGCAGAGCTTGTCCGAATCCTTTCCGCCTCCTATTCCTGTCGGGAGCGTCCATTCACTGTAGTCGGTTTCACCATTTCTGTCGGTCCACACGATACGAACCTGAATTCTGATATCGCAGAAGTTCCTGACATGGTTCTCGATGCACAGTGCCGTATTCATCGATATTTTTGACGCCCTGTAGAAGAATTCCTTGTCAACCTTGACAAGCCCGCTCACGATAGACTCGACGTTGGCATCGACAGGAACTTCATCAATACCCGTGAACTTTCCTTCATCGTCCTTCAGGGAATCCGTACGCACAGCATGGATTGTATTATTGTATCCATAAGCCTCTTCACACAATTCCCAATATTCCTTAACGTTACCTCCATCATCTATTAACGAGTCTCTCCAAGAGGCGGAGAAGCCCACCGAGGGCTCTTCGTAAGCGAAATCTTCATCCCACGTGACACCAAGATTATCGCGATCTTCAAGTTTGCCATCGTTAAACATGTCTACCATATCACCACGGGGGGCATATTCCGTCGGAGTGAACCAGCGGGCCTGGTAGTAGACGGTATCCGTGTACTCAGACTCGTGGATATTCTTATCAACAATGTTCTTCTGGACATCAAAGGCAACGCTTGCGGACACGATAATCTTGTCATTCGACGAAGTATCCATATTGGCTTCATAACCGGAGTAAACGCCATAATTCAGAGAAATTCCCAGTATCGGGGTTGCCGGATTCATATCTTCACGATAAGGGAAAGAGGGCGTCAACTGCAACGCTTCGCTAAAGAGCGAAGTATCTACGCCATCCGTCGTCGCAATCCGATAATAGGTTTCAAGTTTATCCTTGCCCTCGATGAGGAATACCCTGTTTTCGCCCTTGATGGTTGCGATGGTCTTCCATTCGAAGTCCTTGAGCTTGGAGCTCTGGATGATGAACTGGTTTTCGGGCTTTTCAGCAGCGATATCGTACTTCCAGCTCATTTCCCACACGCTCGGGGCAATGCGCACGAAGGTCAGCCCGTTCGGCGTCTGAAGCTGACCGCCATCGCCAGTCGCAGTACCACCGTTTGCGGCCAACACGTCGGCAGAATAGGCGGAACGGCTTTCCTTGTCATAGGCGACGACCCTGAAGTAGTTGTATGTGTCGGTAAGCTTGCCAAGCACGCAACGGTAGACGCCAGCCCCAGTCGAGTCGATGTCTGTCCACTTGCTCTTCTCGGTATCCAGTTTCTGCACGATGAATCCCGTTTCCGGACGATCTTCAGAAGGAGTGTAATCCCACTGCATCATCCACTTGCCATCCGAAAGCTGTTCAACCTTCGGGTTCGTGGGGCCGGGCAACCCGCCCTTTTCGGCAACGGCAGAGTTCTGCGCAGTATCGGCCTTGCAGCGGTTATTCGTATTCACAAGCTTCGAATCCGTCCCCGCCTTCGTTCCCATTGGGCTAGACCAGTCACTATAATCGGAAACCTTGTTCTTGTCGGTCCATACGGTACGGATCTGCGCATAGGAGTTACACAGGTCTGCAGTCGTCTTGAACGTCTTGGAGACCGACACCTGGTCTACGTCGAACTTGACCGTATCCACAGTGAGGTCGCTACCATAGACAAAGCGTGCCTGATAGTAGACGGAACCGACCGACTTGCCATTGGAATCCAGATTGTACGGAGACTTGACAATGTCCTTGCCGGGAGCGCCGCCACTCAGGACCAGCTCAAGAACCTTGTCCTGAAGGATGTTCGGAGTCGCTTCGGGCACCTTAAGTTCGGAACCCGAAGGATAGTCCATCCTGTCGGAAACAAGAACATCATCGGAGTATGCGGAAGATTTTTTGTTCATCACCGAAGCGACACGATAATAGTAACCGGCCTTCGACGAGCCATCCAGGATCAGGCGGGTAACGCCCGACTTCAACTCGGCATAGCTCGACCACGAGCCACCGCTCTGCGGCAGGCGCTGGACAACGAAACCGTCAGTTTCTTCCGAGACCTTGAAGCTCAGTTCCCATATGCTGGGAGAAAGACGAACGGCATTCAAGTCCGTCGGGACAGGAATTTCCGTATCCATCTCGGTCGGCACCGTCACGGAATCCTTTCCACTATTGGAATTGTCCGAGTTCCTTCCGCTATCGGAATTATCCGCGAGAGAGTCTTCCTCGTCATCGACCGTCGTTGAATTGGATGTATTATCGCATGCGCTGAAAGCGAGCGCAAAGGTAAGAGCGATTCCTCCAATGAGCCAAAAGGGCCTACGTTCAAGATTCATATGAGCTCCTATTACGTTTGTAAGGGTATTTTTACATTTATATGCGATTAATATAGTTTCTTTTTTTTCGTAACGGCGCAATTATTTTTTCAACTAAAAAAAAAAGCCCTAAATCAGGAATTTAGGGGCTTTTTTATTCGAATAAGTGAGCTAGAACACTTAAATCAGTTCCTCGGGAGGCAGGTGTTCACCGCTCTCAGGTTCCTGGTAGAAGGTCTCCGGCACCTGGACCTGGTTCTGGAAGTAGGCCCTGTGGGCGGCAATCACGCGCTCGCGGGCAAACGCAGCGTCCTTCCAGTCGCCAATCTGCACGTCCTTGCCTTCCAGTTCCTTGTAGTTCTGGAAGAAGTTCTTGGTTATGCGGAGGAACATCTGGTCCACGTCGGTGATGTCCTTGATGGGACGCGGGTTAAACACAGGCACTCCCAACACCTTGTAGTCCTTCTTGCCACCGTCAGTCATGTCGAGGGCGCCAATGACGCGGCAGGTACACACTGTACCCGTCTGCATGGAGGCGGGGCTGTAAATGAGCATGTCGAGAGCATCGCCGTCATCGGCCTTGGTGCTCGGGATGAACCCGTAGGTGCAAGGGTAGCTCATGGAGCTGAGCAGGCAGCGGTCCAGGCGGAACACATGCAGACGCTCGTCATATTCGTACTTGAGGTTGGTGTCCTTGCCAATTTCGACAACGCAGTCCACTTCGTAGGGGTACTTGCGTCCAATGGGAAGGTCCAAATAGTTAATTGCCATTTTTTCTCCAAAACGACTCTCGCTAGAATCGCAAGTCTTTGTTATTCATAAAGTTACACCAAATTTAGCATTTCTAGGTCAAAAGTCAAGCAAAAAATGAGAAAAACGCAAGATATTAGCTATATTTGCATCAAACAGAGGTTTTTATGCTAGACTTTCTCGCTGAATATTGGCCCTGGCTCATTGCCGTCGTTGTCGTTGTTTTGTTGGTGTTCGCCGTCCGCGGGCTTCGCAAGGCCCTCAAGGAAGGCGGCGGAGCCTTCAACCTCGAAACCATCCGCAAAAACAGCGAACCGAACTTCGCTGCGCTCAAGCAAAAGTCCAAGGCTTTGCTCGCCGATGCTGACATGATTTGCGAGACCAAGGAAAACAGCAACCTCGTGATACCCAAGAAGGAAGACATGATGTTCTTCCGCCGCGCCGTGAAGCAGAAGTACAAGCTCGCCATGTTCCTTGTGCCGGGCACCAACAAAGTCGTGTACTTCTTCTGCAAAACAGAACAGGGACTACGCCGCCGCATCGAGAACCTCGTCATCAACCAGAAGTTCCGCGAAGGCAAGCCGCCCTACATGGACGTGGCCACCGGCGAAAAACTGAAGTACCCGAGATGACCGAAGGTCATCAGTTACTAGTTACTAAGTTTTGAGTTACTAGACAACTAGTAGGGGAAAGCCTTCCGACTCTAGATAATGAAATACAGTGATTTAGCGCTCGCAGAAGAAGAAGGCAAGCTGGAAGCGGCTATCGCCGCCTCGCGAAACTTGTTGATCGAGGCGCCCACAGGTTCGGGCAAGTCGCTGTTTATCCCCTACTTTTTAAGCAAGCACTGCAAGGGGCGCGTCGTTGTACTGCAACCGCGCAGGATTGCAGCGCTCTCGCTTGCGCAGTTCTCCGCAAAGTTGCACAACGAACCCTGCGGCAAAACCGTCGGCTACCAGTTCCGGCAGGACAGCTGCAAGAGCGCAGGCACGCGCATTTTATTCCAGACGTACGGAAACTTTCTGCAGGAACTGCTGCACGGCAAGTGCGATGCGGAGTGGATCGTGTTCGACGAATACCACGAGCGCAAGGCCGACATGGACTTGCTGTTTGGGTATTTTAGGGCCGCAGACCCGGCTCGCGCTCCGAGGGTTGCAGTGATGTCGGCGGCGCTGAACCGCGAGGAACTCGAAGCGGTTCTCGGCGTCAAGTGCCTTAACCTCGGGCATCCGCTGTTCCCCGTACAGATTATCAACCAGACTCCCGCCACCGGCAACTCGCTCGTTTCGGGCGTGGGCCTTGACGCCGAAGTGGTGCGGGCGCTCAAGACGCTCTACCGCAACAACATCTGGCAGACCACGCTGGTATTTTTGCCGGGCAAGGCCGAAATCGCCCGCTGCCACAGCGCCGCCGCCGAAGCGCTCGGCAACACCTGCGCCGAATTCCTGGAACTCTACGGCGGGCAGGACCGCGAAACGCAAGACCGCATTTTCGAAGTGACCGAACGCCCGCGTGTCATCTTCACCACGAACATCGCCGAGACCTCGATTACCGTCCCGAACGTTACGGGTGTGGTCGATAGCGGTATCGAACGCGTGAGCCTCTACGACGACAGCGAGAAGGTGAACGTATTGCGTACGATGCCCATCTCGATGCAGAACGCCATCCAGAGGAGCGGGCGCAGCGGCCGTACGCAGAACGGATGCGCCATCCGCCTGTGGAGCGAAGACGCCGAAACCCGCATGCCCCGCGGGATTGTTCCCGAAGTCACGCAGATCGAGCCGTCGGAACTGCTGTTGCAGAAGGCGGCGCTGGAATTAGACAAGAGAGAAGCGGGGATTGAGTTGCCAACGGCGATTCCGGAGGCACGCGAACAGGTCGCCACGAAGTTGCTCGAAAGTTTCGGGATGCTCAAGGAGGGTTCCATCACGGAACTCGGGCTCAAGGCCATACGCACGCCCATTTCAAACATCCCGCTGGCATTGATTTTGGCGAAGGCAACATGTAAGGCCGACTTGAGCGACACCATGCTCGCCGCCATGGCCTGGATCCACTCGGGAACCGAGTACGTGCAAAAATCCAAGTACCCGCTGGACGTTTTGACGCTTGCCGCCGACACACTTTCCAAAAGCGTCAGCACCCCGCGCGAAGTGCGTTTCACGCTGAACCAGCTCCGCGACTACCGCGACAAACTGCCCGCGGGCGATCCCCGGAATTCCACGGGATCGACCGCCCCCGATTTGCAGCGCACCCTGCTTTTGGCCTTTGGCGACCGCTTGGCAACCCCCAACGGGAACGTCTACAAACTCGACAACGGGAACACCGTCCGCCTGCAAGCGACAGAACCTCCCTACGCCCTTTTGGCGCTCACCATGCTCCGCACCGGGGGCGGCAGCAAGTCGGAGCTCCGCGTAAGCCTTTACGTCCCCATTCCCGAGGAACTTCTCGCCGGCAAAAGTGATTCCGTGAACTACGAGCTTTTGTGGAGAAGCGGTCAAGAAAGATTCATTGGCGTCGAGGTCCGCGAATTCAGCCGCAAAGAAGTGCTGCCGCAAGAAGCCTCTCCCAAGGTGCTCGCCCAGCTAAAGGAACTGACCGTCGCCACCTGGAAAGACAAAATCGAAAAGGAAAACTGGAGCGGCAAGTACCTCTCGGAGGACGTGCAAACGCTCCTGGTAAAAATGCGGCTCGCCTCAAGGCTTTACCCCGAATACGGCCTCCCCGAATTCAACGACGAAGATATGGAAATCATCTTTGACGAATTCGCGAGCGGCGTCTTTTTGCTCCGCGACATCAACGAAAACCGCTACCGCGCCATACTCGAGGAATACTTCGGCAAGTCCATGCTCGCCTGGCTCAACAAGACCTTCCCCGACCATTACGTGCTCCCCAACGGCAAGCGCGCCCGTTACCGCTACCAAGAAGTTGCCCCCGACGAGGCAGCATCGCGCAACCCGAACCTCGTTACACAAAGCCTGGAAGGCTTCCTCGTAGAGATTTCGGCGCGCATTGAAGATTTGATGCAACTCCGCGGCGAGCACAGAATCGCCGACGGCAAATTAAAAGTCCGCTACGACATTTTGGCGCCAAACTTCCGTACCATTCAAAAGACCTGGGACCTCACGGGTTTTTGGCAGAACACCTATGCCGAAGTACGCAAGGAACTGCGCGGGCGCTACCCAAAGCACCCCTGGCCGGAAGTTGTGATTTAGTCGGCAGTTGGCAGAGCTTAGAGATAGAAGGATTGTTCTAAGTTCTATTTCACAGTATAGATCGTAAGCGTCTTGCTGTATTCGTAACCGACGATAAGCAATGCCGCGCCTGCAAGCGGACTTTTTTCGGCGGGCACAAAGAGGATTCCCTCGGGTCCGCGGTCCTTCACATCCAGATAGTAGTCCACTAACCTGGGGGCGTTCATGTCGCTCACGTCGAACACAGCGACGCCGCTGGTACGTTCCAAACCGACAAAGGCGTAGCGCTTGTCTCCCACCTTCCCCACGGTCACGTTCTCAGGTTCGCAGCCCTTGTCGGCACTGCGGGCGTCCTTTTTGAGCTTGCCCTTTTTGGAATTCCAGTTGAAAAAATCGGGGGCGATCTTGGAGATGGCCTGTTCCAGCTGGTCGCCGGAATCCCACAGCAGTTTACCCGACGTTCCGTCGAATATGCTCATGGAACGCGTACCGAAGCTCGTCACGTATGGGCACCCGCCTCCCTTGACCTCGGGGCAGGCGTCAATGCGGCTCACGGTCAAGTTATGCAACTTCGAAAGCGTAGTGGCGTCAAAGACCTTCGGGTCCAACGACCCCTGTTCCGCGATCATCGGCACGGAGGTTTCGTCGGTCCATTCCTTGTAATCGTTTACCGGGGCGCCCTCGTTGGCGGTAAACACATAATTCTTGCCGCCAACGGTTACGTTCGAAATGCCGTCGGGCTGGCGCAAACCGCGTACGGGCACGTTCTCGATATTAATTTCGCCATCGCTCTTCACATCCATGGCAAAGCCGGGCTTGGAGTGATCCGACTTGCCCAACGCAAAAACATCCGTTATCTTTTCGGCGGCGACATCCACGCGGGCCAAGGCATTGTTCTCTTGCAGGCTCACCCAGGCCACCCTGGAATCTTCACTTACCGTGATGTACTCCGGTTCCAGTGTCTTGTAGAACGGAGATACTCCAACGCGGCGGACGCCCGCCTTCATCAACGCCGTCGAATCCAGGCTCTCAAAGCCAAGCACGTTCAGCTTCATTGACTTGGCAAAATCTGCGGCAGACACGGCGGGGGCGTTTTCGGGCAAGGTCAAAATGGCGATGCCGCCGGCAGGGTCCTCCGAGAAATCGGGACTCGGGCTCGCTTCGCATGCCACCAGGAGTTTTTTACCGTCGGGCGTGAACGTGATCATGTCGGGCTGGCTACACGGACGGAACTCCGCCATTTTTTTGATGGCAAGCAGTTTGCCCTCCTTGGGCGGATCCACCTTAAATATTTCGACAAAGCCCGTATCGCAGTCGCGTTCGCCAAGCGAACTCACTGCAAGCAGGTCGCCATTCGCGGTAACGCTACTGCCGTTACCCAAAAGCGTCACAGCAACGCCCTTCTTGGGGTGCACCGGGTCAGTGAGGTCCAGCGATTCCATCTTCTTTATGCCCGCCACCACAAACAGCGATTTCGCCTGCGGCATATACGCCGAAATCTCGGCAGTTTCCATAGCCGTCGTCGAGAGTGGCTGCAACACGCTGCCCAACTGCACCGGCTTTGCATTCAAAACCGCTTTGGCATCCTTTTTTTTGGCAAAGCAAAAGCCTGCCCCAAGGAGCAAGCTCAAAAAAATGGCAATCGATTTTTTCATGACCACACCCAAATAAAATCAATCCATGATAAGCCACATGATCAGGAGGCCCAAACCTATGCCACTCAAAAAAGAGGTGCTCGCCGCCATGGCCGAGGACCTTCGATTTTGTTCCTCTTTACCCTTGTTCTTTTCGGCATTTTCTAAGGTAATGCTCAACGCCTGGGCGCAAACCTCGTTATCCCTTCTGACGGTATTGTAGCTCTGTTCCCAGTTGGCGCACTTGGCCTGTTCCATTTCGAGTTCGCTGCGAAGCGCCTGCTTTTCGGCACTGCAAGCACTGTCGCGGGATGCCATGATGCTGTCGCGGTTCGCAAGTTCCGCATTCACTTCGGCAACGGGAACAGTCGCCGGGGCGGCAGCAGTATCCGCAGGAGCCTGGGCAAAAAGAGGGGCTGCGGCAACAAGAGCCACCGCCCAAAAGTTCATCAATGATTTTTTAAAAAATTTCATGCCATTAATATAGTAAACGGCAGTTCCGCACACAACTTATTTGCGCAGCACCAACTTCTTCATCCAAACGCCGCCCGCGGTTTTTACATAGTAAATCCCGGGAGTGGCACTTTTTGTATCCAAAACTTTGGAGCCGTCAAGGCGGCGCATCTGCACCACGGCATCCAGGTTCTCGGAAACGAGCAATACAGAGTGGACCAGCTGCGAACCGCCGCTCGACGATGACGTGACTGCGCTCGACGACGACTTCGCCATGCTCGAGGAAGATTTGGCATCGGAAGTGCTCGAAGAAGACTTGTTCTCAGTCTTGCTCGACGATGACGCGGGCACGCTTGATGACGACTTCGCCATGCTCGAGGAACTCGGTTCCGATACGCTCGAAGAGCTTTCTTCGCCGCCCAGTTTGCGGGAATCCTTCAGCACCGCTTTAATCGCCTGGATGCGCATCGCTTTAATGGTGTCCGGAACAGCCAAGGAATCCAGCGCCGACTTTGCAGCCGTCGAAGAATCATAGCTTACCGCCGAAGCATAGCGATATCCCGTATAAAGACCAGCATCCCTTTGCTCTACAAACCGGTACGACACAGTCACATACCACCACTCAAACGAAAACTCGTAGGTACGGGAAACCAGCAATTCTCCGGGATTGAATTCGTCATCCTCGGGCAGGCTGTTTTTCACCATCGCCAAAAGATTATACGAGTTCAGCGAGTCATAGCCTTCTACGCCCATTTGGCGCGTATCGCGAATAACGGTAGCGTAATTATCCGCGGTGTCCAAGACCCATTTTTTCGCAGAGTTCCAGCCCGCATAAACAAATGCGTTCTGCATTGTCGGGAAGCAACTCGCCGAAACAGAGACCGGAAGCCTCCTGGTAAATTTTCCCGGGTTGATTTGTACCGTTTCAAACGACTCATGACGGAAGTTGTTCGTCGAATCCACCTGCCAAGTGTGGGGATTGCCAAACCAGTTGGATTCATCGATGTAGGCAGGGACAAACGTGACCTTCGGGTAATCGCCCAACGAAAGCGTATCGCATATATTTTTGATATTGGAAGGCGTTCCGGCATCTTGGGCAAATGCCGCCGTAGCAAAAAAGGCAAGCAGTAAAAACACGTAACGCATAACACCTCCGTCTTACGCCTATAAATATATACTCAAAAATATCAGGTAGGTAACGCCCCCAGGGCTATACACTACATTTCGGCATGAATTCGGGCCCAGCCCTCGTCGGGAATCTGGGCTCCCATCACCTGTACCACTTCACTCGCCACAAGGCTGGCGAGGTTGCCAGAACGCAGCATGTCCCAGCCGCTAAGGTAGCCATAGAGGAATCCCGACGCCCAAAGGTCGCCGGCACCTGTGGTATCCACAGCCTTCACCACCTTGGCATCGACCTTGGTCACCACGCCGTCCTTGGCAATGAAGGCGCCCTTCTTGCCCACCTTGACTACGGCCACCTTGGCCTTTTTGGCGAGCACTTCTAGCGCAGCTTCTTCTTTGACGCCCGCATAGGCGAAGGCCTCGTCTTCGTTGGCGATCACGATGTCAATCATCTTTTGGTCCAAGAGCTCGTCAATCACCCCGCGGCAGGCTTCGACCACGCCAAAGCTGCTAAAGTCCAGAGCAGTTTCCACACCCAGGCTGCGGGCGAGCGTAAAGGATTTCTTGAAGCAGTCTCCGTTGAACGCACGGTAGCCCTCGGCATAGAGGAGACCGACACCGTCAAAAAGCGCCGGCACAAAGTCTTCGCTGTCCAAAAAATTAGAGGCGCCAAGGAACGTCCACATGGAGCGCTGCGCATCGGGCGTCACCGCCGAGAACACGCAACCCGTGGCCACGTCGCTCTTGCCCACCTTGGATTCCACGCCATTCTTTTTGAGATGGTCCAAAAACAGGCGACCCAGTTCATCGTCGCCCACCTTGCTAATAAAGGACGCTTTCCCGCCAAGGCGAGAGAGCCCGACCATCGTATTGCAGGTGGAACCGCCAGGGACGCGCAAGGGCTTTTCGATGCCCGCCAAAAACTTTTCCATTTGCGGCCATTCCACAGAATTCATGCCGCCTTTTTGCACGCCCTGCGTCGCGACCCATTCGTCCGTCACATTCGCCAAAACATCTACCAGGGCTGCGCCCATGCCAAGAACTTTCTTCATTACATGCCTCCACGGCGGCGACGGAGCTTGTCCCCCGCCTTCAACAAAAACTGGCGCTCGGATTCCGTCAACGACTGGACCCCTTCCCGATTCACCTTGTCCAAAATTTCATTCATGCGCTTTTGTTCGTCCACGTAAAAGACTTCGCCTTCCAGAACCTCCGGGCCCTCGGCACGGCGGGATTCCTTTTGCACGTGGGGACGGCGCAAATTCCCCAGCAGGCGGTCAAAACCACCCTGATAAAAAGCCATGTAAACAAAGCCGGCGACCACGCCGCCCAAGTGGGCAAAATGCGCCACGCCATCACCCGAGGGCGCCATGAGGATATCGAGGGCGACCATCACCCACATGGCGTACTTGATTTTCATCGGGAAAAAGAAAAACAGCAATATACGGCGTTCCGGGAAGAACTTGTAGTACGCCACAAAGATTCCCATGAGCGCCCCCGAAGCGCCAATAATAGGGTTGTTCGTAAGCCCCAGAATGCAAAGGACAAAACTGAAAAAGGCAGCGAACACGCCACAGAACATGTACATCGACGTAAAGTGCTTTGCGCCCATCCACTCGGCAACCTCGTCGCCGAACATCCACAGCATAAGCATATTGAACACAAAATGCCAAAAATCCACATGCACAAACATGTACGTCACATAACGCCAGGCTTCGAGCGGGCTCGTCGGGAAAAACGCGCCAAAGTACACGATGTAGTCACGGATGTTCCCGTAGCCGGCGCCCGGCAAATTCAAGTGGAGCCCCAAAACAGAGCCCAGCAAAAAGGCAATGCCAAAAACAGCCGCATTGGCAACCAAGAGGACTCGAATGGCCTTGGGCAAAAAGCGGAAAGGTTTCATCAGATTTTTCCGAATTCGGTTAAAAGTTCATTCAAAATATTCGAGGGCACAAACTTCGCAAGGGTCTTCTTTTTTGCCGCAAGCGATTCACCGCACAAAAGCAGTTCACGCACCACGCTGCTGCTAACGGCCAGGTGTTCCGAGGCGCTCAGCAAAAGCACCGTCTCGGCACTAGAGCAAAGGGTTTTGTTGTTCCAGGCAACGCTCTGTTCAAAATCCAGGTCACAAGCCCCGCGAATCCCGCGCACCAAAAAATCGGCACCCACAGACTTCATAAAGTCGACCGTCAACCCCTCGTGTACGGCGACCTTCACGTTCTTTAATCCCGCAACAGCCTTCTTTGCCATCTTGGCACGGGTAACGCAGTCAAACAGATTCTTTTTATTTGCATTCTGCGCGACCACAATCCAAAGCGTGTCGAACAAGGCCGAGGCGCGCTTCACGACATCCAAGTGGCCCAAAGTGAACGGGTCAAAGGAACCGGCGAATACAGCAATCTTTTTCATGCTATAAATATAGTTAATAGTTACTAATTACTAGTTAATAGAGAATATTCTGGTAGCTCGGAACCGGTAACTTAAAACTGCGCCGAAGGCGCTCTGTAAATCACTAGCGAAGATTCGCCGTACTTGCGGATATCCGTTTTGCCCTCAGCCTCGTCGGCCTTGGCCCACGCAGGAATGCTTCGGCTCGGGGCTTCGAACACGGCGACGCCCCCGGGATTCAACCACCCAATGTACTTGCGCAAATCCGGGTATTCCATGTCCTTGAACGGAGGGTCGGCGTAAATGAGGTCAAAGCCCTCGTCGGCACAGAGCGATTCTTTTTCCAACGTGAGGGCGTTTTTTTCTAACAAAGTAAGTTTATTCGTCAAGTCGAGCGACTTGTATGCCATGTAAATCAAGCGCGCCTGCGAATGCGCATTCTCAACAGCAGTCACGTTCGCCGCCCCGCGGCTCAACGCCTCAATGCCCATAATGCCGGAGCCCGCGAACAAGTCCAGCACACGAAAGTTCTCCACGCCCTGCAAAATATTGAACAACGCCTCACGGGTCCTAGAACCCGTAGGTCTCGTTTTCATTGTTGGCGGGGACTGCACCTGGCGCCCACGGAGAGCGCCTCCCGTGACGCGGATAGGCATTTTACGGAACGACGAACATTTCGAGACGAATGGCAGACAGCATGCTGTTCTTCTTGGCGAACTTCATGTCGATCTTTTGCACGGCCATGCGAATCGGGGACTCGGCAAGGGCGACAAAGAGCGTCTGCAATTCGGGATAATCATTCGTCGTCGTCAACTGGTAGGTGTAGCGTTTGTAAACGCCGTAGTCTTCGATGGAGGGTTTGTCCAAACCATTGAACACTACTTTATTCGTACTCGCCAAGGTCTTGAAGGCCTTGACTTCGTCGGCCTGCTCGGCGGCGGTCACAAACTTGGTCACGGCATTCAGGTTGACGTTCGTAATGTTGAACACGCCGAATGCAGTAATGTCGGTAGCCGGGGCGTTCTCGGGAATCGGCGGCGTTTTGAATTCGCCGCTTACCGTCTTGAGACGTTCCAAGAAGCTGCGCTGCGACGTAGGCTTGGTCGCCACACCTCGCAAGTAGTAGAAGTTCGGCGACTGGAACGAGCAATCCGAAAAACCGATGTCGTCGGGCGTTGCCGTGTTGAGGAAGGTCATGAACTGCGCCAACGCCGCACGCTGGAACGAAATCTTTTCCATCGGCAAGAACTGGGTGTAGTCGGTACGCTTGTTGTTGAACAAGACGGACGGATTCACCTCGCCCACCACCTGCTTGACCGAGAGCACTTCGCGCTGCTTAATGGCGGCCTCGGCGGCAGCAGCCTGCGCGGCGAGCGAACCACCGGCGGAGGTCATCTGACCAGACCCCAAGGTCAAGGCTGCGCGGCTCGGGTCTTCGGCACCAATCAGTTCAAGGTAAGGACCGGGCAAAATACCCTGCAGCGGCTTGGGAACTCCGCTCACGCTAATGAAGCAGCTAAAGGCAACAAACAGGAACAAGATGGCAAGCAAAGCCGTCAAGGTCTTTTTCTTGGAGGTTTTGACCTGCGCGGCAACGTCGGTCACATGGACCGGGTTCAAGTTGTCCATAAGTGATTCGCGCTCGGCGGCATCAATCAAATTCAAATGAATCATACACCCTCCATCACATTCAAGGCAGTCCCGATGGCGCCAGCGCAGCACAGCACGGCGGCGGAATCCGTTTCTTCGACCGGGAGCCTCAAGTTAGAGAACGAGTCCATCAAAATCAGCTGGTAGTCGGGGCAACGCTTGCGGAGGTCTTCCACGAACAGCGGGTCCATGGCCAGTTCACCGCAAATGTTGACCTGGTGAATATCCAACGCGGTGTTTTCTTCCTTGGCGAGGTTAATCTGGTTCATCACCTCGGCGGCAAGAATGTCGTAGGCCTCCTCGCGGGACTTGTTCACCAGCGGGAGCGTCGACACGCAACGGAGCCCCTGCAGGTTGTCCTTGGAGAGCCACATCAAGGTCACGCCCATGTAGTCGGCCTTGATGACACACTGCAAATTCTTGATGTTTTCGGCAACATCCATCAAATTCAAAATCGAGAGCACATCCACTTCCATAGCCTTCGGGGCCAAAGCCTTGGCGCGGAAGCCTTTACGGAGGGCATCCACCCACTGGCGCCGGACCGCGATAAGGAGTACGGTGAGTCCAACCGAGGGTTCGCCTCTCAACACCTTGTAGTCGAGCACGTAGGCGTCCTTCTCGGCATTGGTAATGAGGCCGAGGTACCAGCGGAGGTAGTCGTCCAGGTGCTCTGCGGCTTCGGCAGGCACGTAGACCTGGCGAATAATGGAGCGGAACGCGGGAATCGCCACCGAAATGGATTCGACGCTCTCAATTTGGTTGGCTTCCATCCACCCCTGGAGGACCGTTTCGAACGTGTAGATGTCATCAATGGGGCTGGTTTCCGTTTCCAGAACAGCGGTCTTGAGAACACGCTTTTCGGCGGACTCCAAGAGGGCGACTTTCAGGGAAGCATCGCCAACTTCAATACCCAGGTAAATCTTCGTATCACTCATATACTCAACGACTTATGAAAGTTGTACCCCCTAAAACTAATCAAAAATTACGCCCTGTAGTATACCCTCCAGCTTTTTCTTGCCAATTCCGGGCACTTTTTGCAGGTCCTGAGGGGTCAAAAAGGGTCCATTTTGCTCGCGGAAGGCAATTATCTTCGCGGCGAGCTTGGGACCGACCCCCTTAAGGGCGCAAATTTCGTCCAACCCGGCGGAATTGATTTTGATGGGCAAGTGGACTATTTTCTTTGATTTTTTTTGTTTTTGGGGTCTCGGGTGGGCATCCGCCCTCGGCGATTCCGCTAGCGCAGAATTTAATTTATCTGTAACCGACAGGGAGTCGGGCAGAGGCTCCGCCTTCGCGTTCCAGTACTCCAGCTTCACGGGGTCGTCCTGCTGCTCTATGGCAGGGATTCCCCACGGAAGGATTCTCACGACAAGCCCCACCACGAACAGGGCGAGGGCAATGTGCAACACGTTCTTCTCAGCAGCATTCATCCGGCACCACCTTATTGGATACCGAATGTAGCATACTCGAAGCAAGCCTTGCGTTAAACAGGTTCAGCATTTCGCTATCTCCTGGACTTACGTTCTGTAATCAAGGCCTCCACCGCCTGGGCGTCCGAAGGCACGTCCACAGAAATGCTCGGGAACCGGCTCTGCACAATGCGTATCGGGCGCCTGCCCAAAATGCGCATCTGCTCTAGCGAGCGTTCCAGTTCAACCGCGTTCTGCGGCAAGGAGGAAAACTCATCGCGGGAGCGCCTGGAGTAGGCGTAAATCCCTTGATGCTGGAACCAGCGCGGGGCTTCCTCCAAAGCCACCTCGCGGGTAAAGTCCACAGCGAGCCCACTTTGCACACGGACCTTCACCACCGTCTTGAGGGCGCACTCGGCGGGGTCGAGCGGGCAGGCGACCGTCACCCAGCAATCGGGGTGGGCGGCCAGGTCCTCGGCCACGTCGCTCAGCACCGAGGGTTCCACCAGCGGCTCGTCGCCCTGCAAGTTCACCACCAGGTCCAGGTCCAAGGCACGGGCCGCCTCGGCCACTCGGTCGGAACCCGTCGCGGCGGGGCCCGTCAAAATGAATTCAAAACCAGCCTTCGACACGACCTCGGCAATTTCTTCGCTGTCGGTCGCACACACAATGCGCCCAAAGCACTCCGCGAGCTGAGCCCGCTCCAGAGTGCGCACAATCATCTCTTTGCCTGCCAATTTAAAAAGGGGCTTCCCCGGAAAGCGAGAAGACCCCATGCGGGCCGGAACAATGCAGTGGACTGCAGCCATGGCGCGTAGCGAACTAACCGCCAATCACCTTGGGAATGGCGAAATGGTCGTTCTCTACAGCCGGGGCGTTGGCAAAGGCCTGGTCCAGGGAGAATCCCTGCACAGGCACGTCTTCGCGGAGGATGGTGGCACCGTTCTCGACGGCGGTCATCGGTTCCACGTTCGAAAGGTCAAGAGCCTTCAAGGCTTCCAAATGGTTCAGCATCTTGTCCAAGTGTCCCTTCACGGAATCGATATCGCCCTCGGCGACTTCGAGCCTGGAAAGCTTCGCCAATTTCAAGACTTCTTCACGTTCAAGCATAAAAACCTCAATTTTACCGCTATAAAATAATAAAATAATGAACAATTAACAATATAAGTTCTCTACAGAACTTCCAAGGCGGCGTACTTCAAAATAATCGTCCTCACGGTGCCATCGCCGTTAAAACGCACGTCCACGCGGGCATTTTCGCCGCTGCCGGTGCAGCGCACAATGGTGCCGACGCCGTACTTAAAATGGCGCACACGCACTCCCGGGCGGTACGGGTTCTCGCTGTACTCGTCGTAGACCACACGCGGGCCCGAAGGCACCGGCGGCTTGACCTTGATGGGGTTCCTGTACACAATGCGCTGGTCGTTTTTGCGGATAGAAGCTGGGACCGAGTGCGGCATGGCCGGGCGCGAACCCGAGCTGGGTCGGGAGAACTGCCCCACCGGAGCCGAATGGTAACGGATGGGGCCGTTGCCGTAGCCCGAGCCCGCATTGGAGCCGTAACCAAATGCAGGGCGGTCGTCTACGCACGGGGTGAACTCCACCACCGACGGGTCCAGTTCCTTGAGGAACCTGGACGGGGCAAAGGGACGGATGGTCCCTTGGAAAAAGCGGCGTTCCGCATGGTACAGATAAAGTTTTTTTTCGGCGCGGGTGCAGCCTACGTAAAACAGGCGACGTTCCTCCTCCATCTGCTCGCGCATTTCCTTGTCGGCGGCAAAGGCGGTTCCGCGCACCAGCGGGAAAATTTCCTCGTCGCAGCCGGCAATGTGAACCGTGTTAAACTCGAGGCCCTTCGCCATGTGGATGGTCATGAGCGTCACCATGCCCTTGGAGGTGTCCACCTTCTTGTCGCCGTCGGTCAAAAGCGAAATGTCCTGCAAAAACTCTTCCAAAGTCGCACCGGGGTGCTCTTCGTCAAATTCGCGAATGGCGTTCACCATTTCGTCCAAGTTCGCGATGCGTTCGTCCGCGGTCGCTTCGTCTTCTTTGCGCAAAAAGTCCTGATAGCCGGTCTCGTTAATAATGCGCTCGGCCAAAATCGGGAGCGGAGTCTCCCCCGCCGCGAGCAAATCCTTCCAGCCCTGCACCATGGCGGTAAAGCCCTTGAGCTTGGGGGCAGCACGGCCTTCGCCGTTGGCCTCGGCCACAAGCACCTGCCAAAAAGTCCCTTCGCCGTTGCGGACGCGTTCCAAAATAGTCTCGACGGTGGTCTTGCCAATAGCACGCGGCGGCGTGTTAATCACGCGCAGGTGGGCCGCATCATCCTTCTCGTTTGAGAGCAGGCGTAGGTAGCCCAAAATGTCCTTGATCTCTTTGCGGTCCCAAAAGCGGGTACCACCGAAAATCACCGACGGGATGCGGTTGTCGTTCAACGCCTTTTCAATCACACGGGATTGGGCGTTGGTGCGGTAAAAAATGGCAGTCTTCGAGTACATCTCGGGTCCCGCCACCGAAATCAGGTTCGCAATCTGCTGCGCCTCGCTGCGATCGTCCAGCAAATGGCGCACACGGATGGGGTCGCCAGCCTCCTCCTTCGAAAACACCTTCTTCTCCATCTCAGCTGGGCGAATATTATGGGCAATCACGGAGCCCGCGCCCTTCACAATGTTGCTCGTGGAGCGGTAGTTGCGTTCGAGTTTCACGATGGTCACTGGTGCAAAGTCCCGATGGAAGTTACGGATAATCTTGATATTCGCGCCGCGCCAGCCGTAAATGCTCTGGTCATCGTCGCCCACCACCGTCACGTTGCGATCCTCGTTAATCAACAGCTTCAAAAGTTCGTACTGCACGTCGTTGGTGTCTTGGTACTCGTCCACCACCACGTACTGGAAACGCTCCGCCAATTGTTTAGCCAAGGTCGGCACTTTCTGCAGCATGAGCACCGTATTGAGGAGCAAGTCATCGAAGTCCATGGCGTTGGATTCCTGCAGGCGCTTTTGGTATTCGCTGTAATAGCGGGCGCGTTTTTCTTCGTCGGCGAACTCGGCGCGTGCCAACGCCACGTCGGGCGTTTGCAGCTTGGGGGATCCGCCCTCGTACAGCACCGTATTCTTGTAGCGCGAAATGGCGCCATGGAGTTTTTTGACCTCCGAAGCCTCGAAGTTGTCGCCCAAATCTTCCTTCAAAATGTCGCGAAGCAAGCGTTTTTGGTCGTCATCGTCGTAAATCGAGAAGTTGGCGTTGTACCATGTGCCGCCCATCGCCTTGACTACAAAGTCCTTGGAGAGGCAAAGCTTGAGTAGCTTGAGGCAAACCGAGTGGAAAGTCCCCATCCAGCTAAAGGGTAAGCGGCACCCGAGCAGCTTTTGAATGCGGTCCTTCATTTCGCGGGCAGCCTTGTTGGTAAAGGTCACCGCCAAGACCCTGTCGGATTCCACGTTGTGGTACGAGACCAAGTGGGCAATCTTGTATGTAATGGCACGCGTTTTTCCCGAGCCCGCCCCCGCCAAAATGAGCATGGGGCCTTCAATCTTTTTTGCCGCAGCCGCTTGCTCCGGGTTCAATTCCTTGTCAAGCACGCCAAAATCAACAACATTCGCCATTTTCAAAATCCAAAAAACATTTTTTTAGAAAGCCGTTCAAAGAACCGCCTCTCGCAATTTCGTTTTTGTATAAACAAACTAATTAAATCAATCATCCGCAGCAGAAGCACCCACCGCCTGTTCCAGCGTGGTGAGCCCTTGCAACGCCTTGTTGATGCCGTCCATGCGGAGCGTAATCATGTCGCACTCCTTCATGGCGCAACGCTTGATTTCGTCGCCCGAGGCACGGCGGATCACGAGGTTACGCACCGATTCGTTCGGCACGAGGAACTCGTAAATACCGCAACGACCCTTGTAGCCCGAGCCATCGCACTTTTCGCACCCCTTGCCGTGGTAGAACTGCATGTCGGGAGACAGGTGCAATTCTTCGCGCAAAGAATCCGAGACTTCGACAGGCTCCTTGCAGAACTTGCAAATGCGGCGCACAAGGCGCTGCGCCAAAATGCCCTTGATGGCGGTAGAAACCAGGAACGGTTCCAGGCCCATTTCGAGCAAACGCGGGAACGAACCTGCGGCGTCGTTGGTATGGAGCGTACTAAAGACCAAGTGACCCGTCAATGCCGCTTCGATAGCCATTGACGAGGTTTCCTGGTCACGCATTTCACCGATCATGATGACGTCAGGGTCCTGACGGAGCAAGGCACGAATGCCCGCGGCAAACGTAAACCCGGCCGCATTGTTGATCTGCCCCTGGTTAACGCCATCGATATTCAATTCCACCGGGTCTTCCATGGTAGAAATGTTAATCGTGGAATCAAGAATCTCTCTAATGGAAGCGTAAAGCGTGGTAGACTTACCGGAACCCGTCGGACCGGTCACAAGGATAATGCCGTTCGGCAAGTTAATTGCATCGATGAACTGCTTGAGCACGCGCGGATCAAAGCCCATCTCCTTGAGCGGGAACTGACCCGAATTCGGGTCCAAAATACGCATAACGATCTTTTCGCAAACGCCGCGCTTGCGCAAAGAAATCGGGAACGAGCTCACACGAAGGTCCACCTCGGAGCCTTTGTAACGCACCGTGAAACGACCATCCAAAGGTTTACGCTTTTCTGCAATATCCATCTTGGAAAGTAGCTTGATACGCGAAAGGATCTGCGGCATAAGGCGTGCCGGAATCGGCGGCTGCACTTGCAGGTCACCGTCAATACGGTAGCGGAGCTTGAGGAACGTCTCTTGCGGTTCCAGGTGAATATCGGAAGCATGGCGGGCAATGGCCTCGTGAATGAGGGTCGTCACGATTTTCACCACCGCGCGACCTTCTTCGTCGGTCAATTCCGGTTCGTCATTCCCGCCCTGACCGCGTTCCACGGTCTCGAGTTCCTCGCCGTCCTTGGTCTCACCAATCAGTTCAGCCAGGGATTCCTCGGCAGGACCATGACCTGCGAACACACGTTCAATGGCCTTTTGCACATCGGCTTCGGAAGCCATCACCACGTCGACTTCCATCTTGACCTTGAACTTCACGATGTTGATGACGCGCATGTTGGTCGGGTCCGTCATGGCAAGCGTCAGCGCCACACGCTGCACGCGGCGGGCGTCCTCGGTCTTGGAGACAAACAGCGGCACAACCTTGTAGGCCTTGCACAAGTCTTCGGGCAAGTAGGTATAGGCTTCGGGATCGATGCTGAAGCTATCCAGCTTCACATAGGGAACTTCGAACTGGCGAGAGAGAATTTCAATCAGTCGGTCCTCGGGCATGTAGCCCAGTTCCACCAGAGTGCGCCCCAGGCGCTTGCCCGTGACCTTTTGCGTTTCAAGAGCCTTCTCGAGCTGTTCCTGCTTGATGTAGCCCTGCGCCAACAGCATTTCACCAATGCGCATCTTGGTAGTGGACTGCATCTGCACGCCCAAGATACTCGTGAGCGTATCCTCGCTAACCATCCCGAGGCGCACAAGAATCTTGGCCAGCGCCATCCCCGTGCGCTTGTGTTCCGACATCGCGTGAGCCAACTGGTCTTCGTCCAGGACGCCCTGACGAAGCAAGAGCTCACTCAAATTCATCTTAGCATTACTTATCATAAATGAGACCAAGCCTGCGCTTTAATGATTTGCTTTTCCCCGTTTTGGCGCACCATGCGGACCTGGTTCCCTGCGGTTACCGACCCGACCCGGTGTACTCCGAACGAGGACAATTCTTTTTGAAATATATCATTTTTATAAGAAGTAGTGAACAAAAGTTCGTACTCCTCCCCGCCGTTCAGGGCGAAATCCATAGCGTCCAAACCGTAAAATTCGGCCATTTTGCGCACTTCGGGGTCAATGGGGAGCAAATCCTCCTCGATTTCCATACCAACGCCCGACGAAAGGGCCAGGTGGTTCAGCTCCGAGCTAAGTCCGTCGCTAATGTCCATGGCGGCACCCTCCACACCCGCGTCCACCAGGCGGGCCCCAAAGTCCTCCTTGATCGCGGGGCAAAGGTGATATTCGACCAAACTAGCGAATTTGTCCTTATCCTGAGGCTTGTTCATCAAAATCCAGAGCCCCGCCGCCGACTTGCCGAGGGTTCCACTCACATAGACGCCCTCGTCGGGTTTCGCCGCACTGCGCAAAAGCACGGTATCCGTCACCAGCTCGCCCAAAAGCGTCGTCGAGAACGCGCCCTCGTCGCCCGAGACCGTGTCGCCGCCAATCAGCGCAATGCCGCGCCTGGCAAAGCCCTCCGAAACCGCCTTTACAACGCGGTCGCGGGTCTCGGCGCTCCAGTTCTTGTTGACGCAGAGCCCAAAAAGCGCGAATCGCGGGCGTCCTCCCATCGCCGAGATGTCGGAGACGTTCGAGACAATATGCTTTTCCACCGCCTGCTCGGGGCTCGACCAGTCCAACCTGAAATGGGTATTCTCGACAGAGAGGTCCTTCGTCACGAGCCAGCCGTCAAAAATGGCGCAGTCGTCGCCCACATCTAGCCACCCCTTGAAATGGGGAGACTGTTCGACAAATTCCGCTCGATTTTCGAGAATTTTGCGGACCAAATTGAATTCGCCTAGGTTCGGAAACATACCAAGAATGTAGCAATTTATTCCCCGTGAAAAACATCTTGGCGATTTTCTGTGGATAAGTCGGTTACAAGTTTGTCATAGAAAATAATTTTTAAAAATAGGCGATTTATTTATCCACAAAACGGTCTAAATAACCTATTTTTACGGCCGTGGGACACATTTTCTTTATAACGCCATCGTCACCGGGCAGCCTCGACAAGATGAGCCAATGGACTCTCCGTTGGTTGCTGCAGAACGACATGGCCGAAGACTCCACCATGTACACCTGCAATTCCATCGAGGACGCGCAGAACATTCTGGAAACCGCCCTTATCGAAGGCGAATCCCCCGCCCTCATCATCTTTGACCACGCGGACCACGCCAAAGAGGTGAACCTCAAGTTCAGCAAAAAGCTCCACGAGGCCATCCCCGAATCGTGGATTGTGGAAATCGTCCCCGACGACATGCCCATCGAAAAGAGCGACGGCAGCCTCTACTGGATCCGCCGCCCCGTGAACGAAGACGAATGGGCGCAGACCCTGGAGCAGGTACTGCTCCGTACCCCCACCCCGCAGTGGGCCGAATAACTAGTTCGGCGTTTTGAGTTCCGAGTTACTACTAAATAACTAATACTAAATTCTACACATGATTAAAGGTGTAAGTTATTTTGGCGTGCGTTCGCCCAAACATGTTTTGGCCGACATGGCCGACATCAAGGCGGCGGGTTTCAATGCTGTACTCCACACATGGAGCGAAGAAGACCAGCAATACTACTACGGCACAATGAAGGACATCGTAGACGGGAGCGCCGCTCTCGGGCTCCAGGTTTACGTGAATCCCTGGGGCGTTGGCCGCGTGTTTGGCGGCGAAGCGTATTCGGAACTCACCGCACGCAACCACGACATGTGCCAGGTGGGCGTAGACGACAAGCCGAAAGTTGCCGCATGCCCGAACCATCCGGAATTCCGCGCCTACATGCACAAGTGGATTGAAACGGTCTGCGCGACGAAGGTAAGCACGATTTTCTGGGACGAGCCGCACTTTTACTTTGAAAAAGGCGGACTACAGAACTGGAGTTGCCGCTGTTCGCATTGTCGCGAGATGTTCCGCGCCCGTTTCGGGTACGAGATGCCTGCAGAACTCACCGACGACGTGAAAAAGTTCCGCGAGGATTCGCTTATCGACTTCCTGAAAGAAATGACCGAGGATGTTCACGCCCGCGGCAAGCGCAACTGCGTTTGCATGCTGCCGCCGTGGTTCCCCGCCGGGCTCGATGACTGGGGTCGCGTGGCTAAGCTGGAAAGCGTCGACGAAGTGGCTAGCGACCCGTACTGGGAACGCGGCGCGACCGAGGAATGGGTCCGCGAGAAGTATGCGGAAACCGCCAAGAAACTTGTAGATGTCGCCACCAAGTACGGCAAGGCCGTGCAGATGTGGATCAAGGCATACCAGATTGAAGCGGGCCGCGAGAACGACCTCGCCATCGCCGTTTCCGAGAGCCGCGCCGCAGGTATCGACAACATCTTCGCGTGGAGTTACCGCGGCACCGAGACGCTCACCTGGCTAAAAAGCGACAACCCGGACGAAGTCGCCCGGGTGTTCAGGAAATCGCTCGATCTCTAACGGAGCGCGCGAACGCTAATTACTTCGTCACGCGTATCGTCGCGGAGCCCGCGCGGGATTTTGCGATGAACGTGCCGCCGGTTTTCACGAGGGTTTTCGCGCTGGCGCGGAGTTCCTGCATTCCAGAGGCTCGCACCTCTCCCAGATAGTTGCCATTCATGTCGAACATGCGGTAGCTTTCGGTTCCGGTCGCATGCGATAGCGCAGGCCTTACAAAGTCTGTGCATCCGTCAACGCAAACGATTTCGTCTTCTCCGAACACAAAGTAATCCACGTCCATCCAGGAACCGGTCACCGTAAAGCGCAATATGTGTTCGCCCGCGGGGAGGTTCACCGTCGCCCGCACCTTGTTGTAGTCGTCGTAGTTGTCCTCGCCTTCGTTTTTCGGGACAGAGATCACGTCGGTGATGTTCTTGCCGTCAAGCGACATTTGGAAGCCCGAGGTCTCGTTTGCGGATGCAACCGCCGCCAAGAAAGCGTACTCGCCCGCTTCCTTGACATTCACGCTGTATTCGAGCCATTCGCCTTCCTGGTTGTAGCCCACGATGTAGCCCGTCGCCTTCTTGTAAATGTCGACGCCCGTACCTTCGCGGTAATTGCTGCCGCCGTGGTCTTCGGAATCGTTTTCCTTGTAGGAGTCGTTGCCCGAGCCGACACCCGGAATGTCGAAGTCTTCGGCCTCAATCTTGCCGGGAATTTCAAACGATTTGCCCTTGAACGGCTTCTGCGGTTCAGGTACCACCGGAGCGCGGTTCACCGCCTTGAGCATCTGCTCCGCATAGCGCTTGCCAAATGTCACGTAGGCATCGTGACCGAAGTGGTAGCGGTCCACGCCGTTGCCGTCAAGGCCTTCGGAAGAAGCGTAATAGGTATTGTCCATCGTGTTCGGGAGTTTCGACACGCGGTCGGAATAGCAGCAGCCCGAACGCAGGAGCTCGCCCGCCACGAACGGCACCGTATCGGAACTCATGTCGAGCGCCTTGAGGATATCGTCGCGGGTCTTCTTCACGATTTTCGGCCAGTCCGAGTAGCCACCGTCAGTTTCGCCCTGGTGGAAGATGAACCCCTTGATGACGCCCACCTGCTGCGCCTTCTTCGCGATATCGATAATCGTCTTGGTGACGTTGCCGTCGCTCGCGTATTCCTTCGCGTAGTTCTTGAGCCAATCCTCCGCCGTAGAGAGGTAACTCGCATATTGGTCCTGGTCGAACAGCTTGATGCTTGCGCCACCTACCGCGACCGGGATAATCCCGATGGTCACATCGGGCATGCTGTCGGCCATCGTGCGCCCAAACCAGTCGGCAATCGAAATCGTGTTGCCGCAGTTAAAGAGCGAAGGCACCGCCGGATAGACCTCGCCGATGGTGTTGCGGCCCTTGCCACTGCACTTTTGCGAGGCGAAAATCTTGAAACGCGGGTTTTCGGCCTTATCGGCGCTCTGGGCATCGGCAGTGCCGCCCATGTTGGACTGGCCGTACGCGATGTAGATGTGGAAATTGGGGTCCGGAGCGGCCTCTGCAGGCGCGGTTCCGAACGCAAAGAAGCCCGCGGCAAAACACGCCACGGACGTAAACCGTGAGAGTTGTTTAAACATTCCCATACATACTCCTTTCAAACAACACTCTAAATTTACCCTCCAAAACGAGAAAAAGGCGCCCGAAGCGCCCTTATTCCATAGACAGATTGTCAATAGCGACAAGGGAGGGCTCAGCCCTCCCTAAGACCCTCCTAGCACTTAATAAACCGCGTCGCGCTGGTCTTATCCCTCGGGTTGGCGCGGTTTATTGGCGTGGGCGCACATCTCGTGCGCCTAGCGACTAGGGAGGGCCAGCCCTCCCTAAAACCCTCCTACGGCAAACTTCGTTTGCCTTGGGCATACGCTTAGGCGTATGCGTTCGTAAACTTTTTGAAAAAGTTAGGGATCGTCCTTGACGCAACGGACGGAGAATCCGTAGTACTTATCGTTGTGTTTCATGTACGCACTGTCGTAATTGTAGTTCAAGTACATGTTGTACGCGCCGTAGCTACCATACTCAGTAGAACTCCAGAAGAACGCGTGGAAGTCCTCACAGTCGTATTCCCCATAGCCGTACCTGCCAGCAGGGAGCGCCGAGAACCCGAAATCATCCGTGCCGTTGCCACCACTAGTCCATCCAGACGAGGACTTGAGCGTTGTGCCTGCATCCGATGAGGTTGCCATAAACAGGATGTTCCACTCCGTTTGGCTCGGCAGGTGCCAGCCGTCGTGGCAAACGCCACGCACCAAGGTCGCTGAGGCCTCTGAAGCGACGTTACATGTCTCGCTATATCCGCAGCCCTTGCCGTTTGTGGAGAACGAGCCCGCACTGTCCATGGCAGCCGCCCAAGTGTAAAGCCGACCAAACTTCCCACAATATTCGGCAGAATCGTTGAAGAAAAAACTACTTGAATCTAATTCGCTTGTGCGTTGCAAATAGGCGTAATTCAAGTTCTCGGCCATCCAGATTTGTTCGCCAATTTTCACGGTCTTATAAGTCTGACCGTCGCGCAAGTCCTTGAGCGTATTTGCAATTGCGTCGTATTCACTGCCGTCCGCCTTTGCAGAACTGCTGCTGGATTTAGTACTGCTACTGGACACACTTGTCTCGCTATCGCTCGACTTCGGTGTGACGCTGGACGAAGACTCGTCATCGCAGTCCTCGCACACGCTCGAAGACGAATCGTCCGAAGGACGAGTCGCAAAATCGCTGTCGTCGTCACCGCAAGCGACAAACATCGCCGTACAAACAAAAACACCAAGCCAAAGGGAACGCATATTTCCTCCTATTACCTACATAAAAAATAAGAAAATGCCGTATAAAGGAAAACCGAAGGGACTAACAGTCACAAGGTTTTCCTCCCGATATACACATCTTATATAAGCGACAAGGCAACAAACAAATTCCAACCGGAACCATCGCCTATTTTTTGCGCAGATGACAGCCTTGCAAAGCGAACACTTAAACGAAGTGTGAGTGTGAGCGTGCAAGGTTGTTATCGAAGCAAACAATACAAAAAGCCTCGTCGCAGGGACGAGGCGAAAGGGAGATGCCCGCCTTCGCGGGCATGACAAAACGACGAACGAGCGGTCTTATTTGGCGCGTTCGAGGTAAGAACCGTCGCGGGTATCCACGCGGATCTTGGTGTTGTTCTCGATGAACAGCGGGATCATCACCTTGGCGCCGGTTTCGAGGATGGCTTCGCGCATCACGTTACCGCTGGTGTTGCCCTGCACTGCCGGAGGAGCTTCCACGATCATCAGGTCGACAAATGTCGGCGGGATGACTTCGATGGGGAGCGTAGAACCGCTCTTCGGGTCCTTCCACCAGGTCACTTCGACGGTAGCGCCGTCAAGCAGCCACACTTCGCAGCCGTTGAGGGCTTCCTTGGCGATTTCCATGGTTTCCTGCGTGGTGTTGTCGAGGAAGTACCAGGTGGAACCGTCGTTGTAGAGGTAAGTCATTTCGGTGAACGTCACGTCGGCTTCTTCGACGGTGTCGCCGCTCTTCCAGGTGCGTTCGAGCGTACGGCCGGTCACCAGGTTCTTGATGCGAACGCGGTTGAAGGCCTGGCCCTTGCCCGGCTTCACAAACTGGTTCTCGATGATTTCGTACGGCTGACCGTCGACCATGATCTTGAGTTTCTTGCGGAATTCGTTGGTGCTTACAGTACCCATATTATCCTCTTGTTGATTTTGATAGCTAAATTTAGCAATATAATGGAAAATCCCGTCAAAGTTTTCACCCAACTTCCCGAATTTTTTGAATATATCGGCACCGCCGCGCCCGACAATCTGGACCGGAGCCCCAAATTCCCGTTCCTGTGCTCCAGGCACTACGCCGACCTGATCAAAAAAGCGGCGCACCCCGAGGCGCTCCTGCGCGAAATACTGCCGACCACGGAAGAACTCGAGAGCGTCCCCGGATTCGTGGACGACCCCGTGGGCGACCTGCCCGCCGCCAAATCGGACTGCATCATCCAGAAATACGACGGACGCGCCCTGGTAGTCTCGACCGCCACCTGCGGTGCCCGCTGCCGCTTCTGCTTCCGCAAGAACTACCCCTTCCGCAAAGTGGCGGATATCGCAAGCGAAATCGGCAACTGGCTCGACACGCACGGCGACATCTGGGAGGTAATCCTTTCGGGCGGCGACCCGCTGACGCTGGGCCCGGGCGAATTCCGCGACCTGGTGGAAGCCATCGCCATGCACAGCCAGGTCACCACGCTCCGCATCCACACGCGGCTCCCCGTGATGCGCCCCGACCTCGCCATGCAACATTTCGAACTCCTGCGGGAACTGCCCGCCCGCTTCGAATGCGTCCTCGTTTCGCACGTGAACCACGCCGACGAACTCGACGAGGAATCGCAGATGCTTTTTGGGCACCTCAAGTTCTGCGGCTGGACGCTCCTGAACCAGAGCGTGCTCCTGAAGGGCGTAAACGACGATACCGACACGCTCGAGGCCCTTTGCCGCAAGCTTTTTGTCCAGGGAGTGCTCCCCTACTACCTGCACCAGCTCGACCATGCGAACGGGGTCGCGCACTTCGAAGTAAGCGACGATAAAGCCCGCAAGCTGATCGAAGAAATCCGCAAACGCCTCCCCGGCTACCTCGTGCCAAGGCTTGTCCGCGAGCTCCCCGGAGAAAAGAGCAAGACGCCCGTCTAGGGATATTCCAGAACACAAAAGAGCCTCCCCAAAGGGAGGCTCTCTAAGTTTCAGGAAAAAGGCCTACTCGCAACGAACGTTGTCTACGAACACCTTCCCCTTATCTCCCGGGTAACCGGTCGCGCCCCAGGAGAAGCCGACCACCTGGTCAAACCTCAGCCTTCCGCCTTCCTTGGAAGAGACAAGGTCCTTCTTGGGAATCACAACCGTCCGCCATTCCTTGGTTGCAGGCAGCCTAATAGCCTTCGAAAGGGTCATCTCCTGATTTTCGTAGGTCGCCAAGCTAAAGCTCACCGCCTCGCCCTTATAGTCAAAGGCCATGGCACGGCAGCTCTCCATCGAAATGATTTCATCCGAAAGGGCAATCAGATCCGCAGAAGGAGCATCCGCCCCGCCCTTCAACTGGTAGTCAAGGACCATGCTCCTGTTTCCAGCGGCCGATTTCGCAAGTCCATTCTTCGCAGTGGAATTTCCTCCGCGCGAGCTGTCCGAAAGAGTTTCCCATTTCAGGCGGACCTTGCCCTCGAAGTCATCGTACATCTCTAGCCCAGCCGATTCCTTTTGCGGCATGGTCTTGTAAAAATCTTCGTCTCCCACGAGATTGCAGTAGGGCATTCCGTCCAAACTAATACCAAGCCTCTTGGTTTCCCCAAGGAACCCAGGGATGTTCTGCGCATAGTGGTTCAGCTCCGAATCATTGCGTCCGACGTTGATTGAATTGCCTCTCGTACTGATGAACGTCTTGCAGAAACCGTTCTTCGGAATGTTGAAGTAGGTTTCATTCGACATATCCGTATGGAAGCCCTTGTCCTCGCGGGTATTTCCGTAATAGGTCGTGCAGACATAACCAATGTGTGTCACACGATACTTTCCGGGAGGAAGTGCTGCCGCAAAGATCTGGTTCGGATAAAAGTCAATTGTCTTTGTTTCCGTCCCTATCTTGAGTTCGATAACACCCTGCTGGCTAGCGCAGTTATTCGAGTTTCCATATGAAGTTTCAAGAGCCGCGATAATGCCGGTCTTTCCCTGGAAAGACTCCGGGTTCGAAAGGGAAGAGCGCGGGATGTTGCTGCTGGTCGCACAGGAAACAAGCAGCAAAGAGAGCAGGAGATATGCGATATATTTCATTTTTATACACCTCAAAAAAATTAGTACATGTCTTCGTAATTCGAGAACGACCAGTAATACGAATTATCGTACGCACGGACAGTAGCGTAGTCGGCGTAGATATCCATCGTATCGTAGCTATTCGACAGTCTCAGGTAGCCTTCGCTCGTCACACCGTACGATGTGTAGGTATCCGAGATTTCACCCTTCTCCGGTCCGAAATACGCCTTGACAACAACCTTGTTCCCGCTGGAGTAGTCGCCGACAATGATGATGTATGTGGTCGAATGCATGTCATAGCAGTCCGCATAAGCAGAGGAGCCGCCATCACAGTAGGTCAGATAAGTATAGTCGTACCTGACCTGGGAAGCCGTGTCATCTTCAACTTCGACAACACAGCCTGTCAAGGAAATGGCCACAGCGGCAAGAACCGCCATAAACCAGGAAGAGATCGATGTTTTTTTCATTTTTCACCTTTGGTTTGGGGAATTCGGCCCCAAATGTAAAAAAGAATAAACATCATGTCAACATATATTTGCACCTAGAACAGCGTCTTCACGCCGAACCCGAGAATCCCGTCGAGGAATCCGCAGCCGTTGCGGAGCGCGTAATACAGGTTCACGCTCCAGTTCTTGCGGTACTGCGTAAAGCCGATGCCGTAGCCCTGCTCACGGGCCCAGCCGTGCCCCGGTTGCAGGCGGCGGTAAAGTCCCGGCTGGTAGAAGGCCTCGATACTCAGGTCGTAGCCATCCTGCCACAGGATCGCGAATTCAGAGAGGCCATATGCACGACTGCGGAGCATGCGGTACTGCATTCCCTTGAAGTCACCCGGGCCGCCGAGCGCAAACAGGTCGGAGCGGCGGAGGGCGGCTTCCGTCGGGAAAATCCCGCCCGCCATGCCCGCAAACCGCGCGATAAAGTTGCCGTACAGCGTGTAGTATGCCGTTGCGCTCGCTGTCGCCGCAAGGAAGTTGTCGAGCGAATCGGGACGGTCCATCTTCCACGTGAGCGAGCCATCGAAGCGGATTCCGCTGCGAGGCAGGGCAAAGCGGTCCAGCGAGACATACGAGATTTCGAAGGAAGAATGCTTGTCGTCCTCGCTGATTCCCAGGTACACGCCGATGCTGAAATCGAAACCGATATCGCGCGTGACGCCCACCTCGCCCAACAGAGTCCGCTCCACAAATTCTCCCGCGCTGTCAGAAGCTGCCGAATCGGCCGCATCGAGCGTTTCCTCGTCGAAGCGCCCACGCACCACCACGTTCCAGGCGGTCCCGAAAATCCAGGGTTCCTTGTAGCTGCCCGAAAGGTGCCGCGTGCTTTCGCCGGTAAAGCCTTCCAGTTCCAGGTCTCGCGCCGTCCCCGCGATATTGTACAAATTAACATCCAGCTTTCCTTCCCACACGTTTTCCTCGCTCGAATACGTCAGCACGCCCTCGGCTTCCGACATGTTCGCACGCCGCATGCTGAACGCGGGGACAATCCTGTTGCGCGAAGGGTCACGGAACAGCCGCGTCGGTGCCGTCGGCTCGTAGTACCCTATCCGCGAAAGCTTGCGTTCGGAGCGTTCGAGGTCGAACGGAGACACCGGCGCGCCCTCCTCGATGCCCGTCAGCCTCTGGAACACCTCGGGCTTCGTGGCGCCGGAATCGAGGTTCACGGGAGCCGCCCAGACATAGGCCGCGCCCCGGACAATCGAAAGCACAAGGGTCGCATCCTGCAGCGTATCGCCTTCGATGCGGCCTTCCACCTTCGCCGCGAGGAATCCGCGGTTCTCGTAGTCGCGGACGACATCAGCCGAAAGCGAACGCCACCCCGCACAGGGAATCCCCACGGCCTGCGACATGCGCGCCTCGTCATACGCCGTCCTCTCGCCTTCCCACGCGATACGGCCAATGACGCAGCCGTCGCCCAATGCGAAGGCATACGCGGCCAAGGCCACGGCAAACAGGAATATGGAACGCAACCTAAGCATCAGAAGTACGCCCTCGCTTCCGTACTCAGCTTCTGGAATACGTTTTCTTCGGAATCGCCGAACCGCAGCACATAATGCAGCCCAAGCGAAATGTTCTTGTTCACCGTGAGCGACGCGGAAGCCTCCAGCCTGAAGGTATTGCCGTCGCTGTAGCCCGACATCATCTGGTAGGGGACGACATCGTCCCCCGTTTCCACCTGCACGTAGGAGAATCGCACGAAACCGTCGAAGGTGTTGATCCGGCGATAGCCAAGGCGCAGCGATGCTTCCCAGAGGTAGGCGTCAAACTCGCGGCCGGTCGATTCCTCGCCTGCACCATAGCGGTAGCGGCCGCCGGGTTCCAGGCTAAAGCCGTCGAGAAAATGGAACCGGTACTTGCCGGACACGCTCCTGATATCCCATTCCAGATCCTGCAGCGCATCCAGCTCGTCGCTCTCGACAAAGCCGGTCACGCTCACCAGATGGTCATCGTTGATCTTGTAGGCGATTTCCATCTCGTGGCGGAATACGGATTCGTAATACTCGATAGATGAAAGCTTCTTGTCGAAATTCGCGGACGGGCGGTATAGCGCCGAAACTCCGGACGGATGTTCCCATTCCACGTTCCCGCTCCAGGAGAGCGTTCCCGAAGACACGCGGTGCAGCGCGGAGGGCAACACCGCCGGGAAATACAGCTTGCGGCCCGTCGTATCCTCGGCAAGCGCATTGAAGGAGCCGGAAAGCTTGATATCGCGCAGGATTCCAGAATTTATACCGAAGAGGCGCCCCGGCCACATCTCCATGCTCGTAGAGAATCCCGAATTCGAGGCGAGAACCGCACCGACAGAATCGTTGCGTCCCATCCCCTCGTACACAAAGTCGCCGTTGTCCACGCCCTCGATGAACGCTCCCGTGAGGCTATCGTAGCGCACGTCGCCCGTCCCCTTCGCCACCTGCTTGTAGACCGGCGTATAGGTCTGTTCCTCGGTCAGGCCAAGCTTGTACGAAACCGTCCCGTGGATTCCCATTTTCTCGTTCCCGAATCGGCCCGCGAGGTCACCTACCCAGCTATTCTCATCCCCCGATTCCGCAAGGTCGCGGTACTCGTACTGCAAAAAATGCGTCAGGTCGACCGCTTTCAGGCGGACTTCCGCAGACTGGCTCCACCTCACCTGCGTCAGCGAGTCATTCCAGCCGTCGCCATAGCTGTCGCCACGGCGGTTCACGTTCAAAACCTCCGCCGCCTCGCGCACGTTCCAGGAATCCTTCACGAGCGAGGCGCCCGCATTCGCACGGACCGAAAGTTCCTCGTCGTCGAAGCCCGCGCTGTCGCGTTCGGTATAGCGCACGTCCGAACTTGCGAACGGCCGCACGAAACCGCGGTCAAGCTTCTCGGAGAAATAGCCCTGGAAACGCTCACGCGCCGCCTCCGTCTGGCTCTGCACGTGGATAAGCGAGAGCTCGGTCGCATGTCCCTGCACGTTGCGCGTCACGGATCCCTTCACGCGCGAAGAATTCCAGCGTTCAGAGTCTCCCTGCCGGTAGCCCCACGCGACATTGCCGAACCAACCCGCCCCCAGGCGGAGGCGCAACGCGAATTCGTCGTGGCGGAAACTGCCGTTTGCAAGCAGAGCGCTATCCAGGTCCCATTCGTCCTTTAGCTTGTACGCATTCCAGTCGTTGTCGCCGCCCTGGAATCCCGAAAAGTCGAATCCCTGCGCCATGTAGTTGCCGTATGCGGAAAACGCCACGGGCAAAGCACGCATCGCGGCAGAGGAATCCGTCGTCAAGAACCAGCGGAAGGCACGTCCCGAAGGCCCGTCCACATCGTCGGATACCGTATTGGAATCGCGGCGGCTCATCGCAAGTTCGAAATCCGCAAAATAGCGGTGTTTCCCCTGCAGGCGGATACGCGCCCCGGCCATCTCGGTACGCGTCGGCCTGTGCAGCTCGCCCAGGGAATCGTCACGTACAAACTCGCTTCCGTCGTCGTGCCGGAGCATATCGTAGTCCTCGTCGCTCCACACGCCCTTTTTCAGGCGGTCCGCATCGTGCTCCAGCCGGAACCCCGAAACATCCAGGAAAATGTTTGGATGGCGGAACGTACCCGTCGCACCGTAAAGCGCCATCACGTTGTCTGTCTCGTACGCATCGTATTCCACGCGGATTTCGTCTTCGACATGGGGCATCCGCGTCCCCTTGAAGTTCAATAGGCCGCCCGCATAGTTCACCTCGTAATCGGTCCCACGCGTAAGCTTTTCGCCATTGATCCAGACCGTTTCCGACTGCGGTACCACCGAAATGAAGCTGCCGTCGCCGCTCAGGGAATAGCCCTCGCGCTGACCGCTCACGCCCGCAAACATCCGCGAGACGCGATTCACGTCGTCCGTACCGGCCACGGCCCGCACTTCAGACAAATTCGTCCTAAATCCGACCATCGCCCCCAGTGTGGTGCGTTCTACGGAAAAAAGTCCGAGGTCGGCATCCTTCCACGTGAGGTCGCCCAGGTGGAGCAGCCAGTGGCGCGACATCGCCTTGAAGTAGACCTGGTCCACCTCCTGGAGCGTCGCCGTAGTCTGGTCGCCCGCCTTGCGGTCCACGTCGCTCAACAGCGCGTCTATCGAGACGCTATCCCCGATCATCCCCGTAATGGAAAGGCGGAGCCGCTGGTCGACCTGCGTATCGTCGTCGCCCACGGTCACCTGCATGGTCTTGTAGCCATGGGTCTCGAGCGACTGCGCGGGCCTTGCCGAATCTACGGCAGCAGCGACAGTATCACGGAAAAGCGAATCGGGATTCCAGACTGGGAGTGAATCCACGTCCATGGCGAAAGCCCCGCCCACCGCGAAGACGCACGCCCACAACAAGCGCCTCATGGGCCCTACCTATCGGCTTCGATGCGGAACTGCTTGCTCGACAGAAGCTCCCTGCCGGCAACGAGGTCCACGCTCCACTCGCCCGGTTTCAGGAGTTTCGGGGAAATCTCGGTATGGCACACGCTGAAGCTGGACTGCGACGACTGCTTGCCCTCGATGCCCTTATGGATTTCAGCGGCCTTCATCACGCAGGGGGCCTTCTGGATGGTGTCCGTGCCCCAGAACCAAATGTGCAACAGGGTATCGGCCGAATAGCGGACCGAACTGGAGACGGTGGAATAGAAGTAGAGGCGGGTGTTTTCCTCGAACACGCTGTCGACGCCGAAGGGAGTGCCGCGCACCACGTCGCGGCAGACCACGCTCTGCGCGGGAGTGAGGTCGGTGCCCGTAAAGTTCTGGAGCGAGAGATCGTCGGTCCAGAAGTCGATGAAGCGGTGGATGAAGAATCCGAAAAAGACGATGACAACGACGAAGGTCGTCTTCCTCAAATTGCGAAGTGGCGGAATGCCTGCCACGGAAAACCCCTATTACCTGAGCTTGCTCGTGTTCTGCGTAAAGGCGGGAACGGCATCCACCAGCTTTTCGACAAGCAGGCGGTTGAAGTCGTCGATGCGGTTCGGGAGCTTGGAACCCGGAAACACCTGCACCAGCAGCAGGGATTCGTCGACGGGCGAAATGTAGATGGAACGGTTCTCGCCGGAATAAGACACCGACTGGAAGTTCTCGCCGCCGAGCATCATCCCCACCTGGCGGGCGGAGTCGAACGAAGCCGTACTGAGGACCGCAAGCGGAGTCGCGTCGATTCCAAGGGATCCGACTTCGGCAATAATGGAACCGTCACGGTGGCACAGCACAATGTAGTTGGCCTTCACGCTAGCCTGGTAGGCAAGCATCAGGCGGCGGACCTTGCCAACGTCATCTGAAAAAATCGTAAAATCGCTCATTCAGCAACACTCCTGAAAAATCCGCAAATTACTTCTTCTTCGGGACGTACGGACGAAGTTCGATTTCGTCGTCCGAGACCTCCTGGTTGGCCTTGTCGACCACGCGGCCGAACGAGGGCATGCGCGGAGCCTGGGGCACCGCACGGGGACGCCCGAACGGCGACGAGGCAACACCCTTCTGGAACAGCCCCGAACCTGCATTGCCGGACGGCACCGTACCTGCAGGAGGCCTTGCGGCGAAGGAGGGCATCTTGAAGGGAGTCGCGGCGGCTGGAGCGGCGGGAGCCTCCGGGCGCGGTTCGCGCTTGGGGGCAGCCTGCGAAACGGAGACGCCTTCCTTGGTGAGGCTCACGTCGTGCACGCCCGTGTTGTTCACGCTCTCGGCGGCCTTGCGGAGGAATCCCTGCTTCACGTTAAACTTTTCAATCACCAGCATGGCGATAGTCTTGAGGGTCGTCACCACGCCCTTGCCGTTGTGGGCGGTCGCCGGGAAGAACGGCACCTGGCGCGGGTTGAGCTCGGCGTTCATCTCGTCGAGGGTAAACACGTTTTCCATGTCGCGCTTGTTGTACTGGAGCACGAAGGGCATGTCGTCGAGATCCATGCCGTAGTCCTGCAGGTTCTGACGGAGGTTCTGCAGGCTCTCGATATTCTCGGCCTGGCGAGAACGCTGCGAGTCGGCAACAAAGACAATACCATCGACACCGCGAAGCACGAGCTTACGAGTACTGTTGTAATAAACCTGGCCGGGGACCGTGTATAACTGGAAGCGGGTCTTGAAGCCCTTAATATCACCTAGATTGAGCGGAAGGAAATCGAAGAACAAGGTGCGGTCACCCTCGGTCGCAAGCGACACCATGTCCGTGCGCTTGTCCTGGGGCATTTTCTGGTGGATTACCTGCAAATTCGTGGTCTTACCACTAAGACCCGGTCCGTAATACACCACCTTACAGCTGATTTCACGCGTAGCAAAATTAATCGAAGACATTTCTAATCCTTGATACTTGTCGCTAATCTAGAAAAAAATATCCGGAACGGAGCCGGAAAAGGCATGAGAAACAACGATTTAGCCCCATTTGGACAAGTCCAAACTCATTGGCGCGTAACGGGATAGGAAGGGCAGTCCGCAAAAAACACGAAATACCGGTACACATAAGTGCACCGGTACGCAATTCGTCGAACTAGCGAGCGCGATTAGGCGAAGCCGTTGATGACCTTAGCGACCTTGGCCTTGTAGTTGGCAGCGCGGTTGGCATTGAAGCCGGCGCGGCTCTTGTTGGCAGCAACGTCGAGAAGGCGGAACAGCTTCGGCATTTCGGCAAGGGCGGCATCCTTAGAGGTAGCAGTACGGATGGCCTTGAGGCTTGCGCGAATTTCGGCGCGGGCTGCACGGTTCATGGCATTGGCCTTTTCGGCCTGACGCAAACGCTTTTTGCAAGATTGATGTTGAGGCACCTTAAATCTCCGGGTAAAACCTACTTAAAATTTTTTGTAGGGACAAAGATAGTAAACAATGAGAATTTGTCAAGCCCTATAATTGGCCAAATTTGCTAAATTACGGGCATTATGATGCCATTCGTGAACCTGACAGGGCAAAGGGAGGCCTACCGAGAAGAACTCGAGGCCGCAGAACGCGCCGTTCTGGACAGCGGATGCTACATCGGCGGGCCCGAAGTCAAGGCCCTGGAGGCGGAACTTGCGGATTTTTGCAATTCCGGCAGTCCGGACGCCGGAAAGGGCAGCGCGGAACCCAAAACCAGCGCCATAACGTGCGCAAGCGGTACCGACGCCCTCACCATCGCGCTCATGGCCCTCGGGCTTAAACCGGGGGACGAGGTCATAGTCCCCGACTTCACCTTCATCGCGCCGGCGGAGTGCGTGGCATTCCTAGGCGGCATACCGCGGTTCGCCGACATCGACCCCGAGACGCTGCTGATTGACCCGGAAAGCGTGAAGGCGCTGATCGGCCCCAAGACGCGCGGGATTATCGGCGTGGACCTGTTCGGGCAGTGCGCGCCGTTTGCGCATCTGACCGAAACAACGCTTTGGGAAATCGCCGTCGCGAACGACCTGTGGCTTCTGGAAGATGCGGCCCAGGCATTCGGTGCGAAGTACGACATCGGAGTGCCGCCATATTCGGATATCATAACGAGCCGCGCCTGCACCCTCGCCACTATTTCCATCACGAGTTTCTACCCGAGCAAGCCGCTGGGCTGCTACGGGGACGGCGGCGCC
>JAEEGF010887138.1_pt1 | contig 89536 bp, 63 predicted proteins | sample 9134171 | NCBI WGS metagenome assembly JAEEGF01 (sample SAMN16246542, study PRJNA631951) | gut metagenome | biome: gut microbiome; feature: rumen; material: AP-attached | host: Bos | place: Iran: Karaj | collected 2018-10 | reverse complement strand
GCCCTCGATTCGCTGGACGACGCCGACTTCGTGTACCTCAAGGGGCTCACGAATGCGACATCCGGCAACCTCAGCGTCCAGCTTTCCAAACTGGAGGAGGCGGGGTACATCAGGGTATCTCGCAGCGGAGAGGGCCGCGGTTCCCACACGGTCTGCCGCATCACCCCCGCCGGCATCCAGGCCCTCCGCGAATACCAGCGAGCCCTGCTGTCCTATTTCTCGCACTAATGCGGCTGTAAGGGCACAAAAATCAAGAACTTTCATATAATAATTATTGACAAAACCAAACGATTACAAGCTTGTAATTGCTTTGATTTGCCGGTTTTCTCGTCTATATTTGCGAAAACGTTTCGAGTATGTCTGAGAAAGAAAAAATACAGTTGTTCCAAGACAGTAAAGTCAGAACCGCATGGGACGATGAAGAAGAGAAGTGGTACTTCTCCATTGTTGATGTAATTGCCGTTCTTACAGACAGTAAAGATCCGGCATTATATTGGCGCGTCCTAAAAAAGCGTCTTAAAGACGAGGGAAATGAAACCGTTACAAATTGTAACGCTTTCAAAATGGTGGCTTCCGATGGCAAAAGGAGGCAAACAGATGTTGCCGATCAAGAACAGTTATTCAGGCTCATTCAATCTATTCCATCTCCTAATGCAGAGCCTTTTAAACAATGGATGGCCAGGGTTGCAAGTGAACGCATTGATGAAATCCAGGACCCGGAAAAGGCTATAGACCGAGGCTATGAATACTATCGCCGCCTTGGTTATTCAGAAGCATGGATCAATGAGCGCATGAAGGGTAAAGATGCTCGCAAGGCACTTACGGATGAGTGGCAAAGGACAGGTGTCTCTGGCCAGCAGTATGCAACGCTTACCGATATCATTACCCAAGAATGGTCAGGTATGACCACTCGTCAGTACAAGAGTTTCAAAGGCTTGAAGAAGGAGAATCTCCGTGACCATATGACAAGAACGGAGAGCGCTTTGAACACTCTTGCGGAAGTTGCGGCCACAGAACTTTCTCAAAAGGTGGATCCCAAAGGATTCACGGAGCAGAAAACCGTTGCCAAGCGTGGTGGAAAAGTTGCAGCAACCGCCCGTCGGGAACTTGAGAAACAACTTGGCGAAAGCGTTGTCACCCGCCAGAATGCCAAGGCGCTATACGGCCCTGATACTCCTAAAGAAATAGAAGAGCAGTAAAAGAAAGGGATATCGAAGATAAGGGCACAAGAAAACCGGGCCTTGAAGGTCCAGTTTTCTTGTGCCCAGAGCGGGAATCGAACCCGCACGGTATTGCTACCACAGGATTTTGAGTCCAGCGCGTCTACCAATTCCGCCATCCGGGCAGGCCTCTGGTACCTCTTCGCCTCCGGGAACTAGAGGGTGTATTCTATTGATCCTTAATCCAGTTGACTACTAGCGGGTAGCACTCTTTCTTGTGGCGGAAGCGGTCCTTCATCCAGAAACCGTGACCGCCGGTGGGATAGAGATGCATCTGCACCGGCAGATGCCTTGCGGCCATTGAATCGTAGAAGTCCTTAAGCTGGCGGATGGGCACGGTCCTGTCATCCTCGCAGGCAAGCAGCATCACCGGCGGCATATCGTCCCTGATATTGTTGGTTGCCGTCCATGCCGGGCCGTCCTTTTCCAAATTATCTCCCAGCAGCCTGGCGTGGGTGCCGGCATTGTCGTATTCGTAAGATATTACCGGATATACCAGAATACCGAAATCCGGCCGAGTTTCTTCAGAACTGAATTTGGTTAGGATGGATGAGCAGAAATGACCTCCGGCAGAGAATCCCATTATGCCGACTTTGTGGGGATTGATGCCGAATTCCTCAGCACGGCTGCGAATCAGGCGGATTGCCGCCTCGCCATCCTCCAGGGTCGTTTCCGGACGGCCCTCGGGCAGACGGTACTTCAGGATGAAGGCGGTGATGCCGTACCTGAGGAACAACTCAGTGGTCTTGTAACCCTCGAAGGTGATGCAGTTCTTTTCGTATCCGCCTCCCGGCACGATGAGAACGGCTGCGCCAGTGGGGTTTTCAGGCCTGTAAACCAGGATTTCGGGTTTTATCTTACCCCAGATGTATCCCTTTTCATCGATGCTTTCCTCAACCGGATAAGTTCCTTCAGGATAAAGGGCTATGCGCTCACTGTAATTCGTCATCGTATTCTTGAGAATGTAGAAATGTCCGTCCTCCGCTCCCACCAAAATGTCGTATATGCCGTCCTTATCCCAGTCCACTGGGGTGGGGCAGGTTGTATGGCCCTCCAGACGCGTGGAAGACATGGCGCCCTTGTATTCAAGCGGATACAGGCCGTTCTGTTCTTTTCCACCACGGAACCACGCCGCCCCGAAGCGGCCATCCACTATCAGATCAAGGTATCCATCCTTGTCCCAGTCCGTGAGACAAATCTTGCGCCTTCCGGACTGGCCGGCTTCCAGTTCGTTCAGCCGGAGGATTCCGGGAGTCTTGTCCTTCATTCCGGTGCGCGGATTATTCGTGGAACCGGCCGAACGGGCATCGTAAACGCTTCCGTTCTTGCAGCGGAAGATTCTCTTGCCTGGCGCCAGGCGGCCGTCGGCAAGGCGTTCAAAATAGGCAGGATAGCCTTCTGTGTCCAGGACGATGAGATCCATTCTGCCGTCCTTGTTCCAGTCGATGGCGACCGGAGTGGTGCGCCACTGGGTGGCTAGGGTTCCAGGTTCGGGTTTCCACCAGTTCCATTTGGGCTTCGGGATTTCCCCTTCCCAGGCCACGGTTACCGGCTTGGGAGCCGACATCTTGAGGCCGCCCAGTCCCTTCATCCACTGGATTTTGCCCCAGATTGAATTAATGATGATATCAGCCTTCCCATCACCATCCCAATCGGCCACAGAGAGCACTGTATAGCCCCATTTGCATTCCGCAGGGCCCTGTATGGAACCGTTTTCTCCAGCCATTATGCGGAAGGGCTTACCGCCCACGGTAAAGAGTTTGGGGGCATCCCAGGCCTTGCCGCCGCCGAGATTCTTTATGAAAGCAATCTCTCCTGCGGAGTTGCCAGCAATGATGTCTTCTTCCCCGTCACCGTCCCAGTCGAAGCCGCAGGGGGTGCTGAGCGCTCCGAACTTCACGAGGTCGGCCTTCTGTTGCAGCCGTACGGGATCGGCGAACTGCGGCATGCCCTTGCGGACCTTTCCGGTATTGCGGACGAAGCAGACGCTGCCGTCCTCGTCGCTGACGAGAAGGTCCACGCGGCCGTCTTTATCGAAATCGAAGGGAACCGGTACTATCATCTCCACGTGGAAACGTATCTCTCCTGACTTGTTCGCAAGCGGCTTCCCCGCCAGGAGCGAGCCGTCCCTGTTTTCGAACCAGGTGAGCCTGTCGCGGAATTCCCCGCAGATGATGTCCAGGTCGCCGTCGGAGTCAAAGTCGGCGATGCAGGGGCATGGAGCGCCGAAAGTGTCGATCTCCGCACCTCCGGCAAGCATCCGGCCACGATTCACATATCGGCCTTCAACATTCTCCAGAAGGTACAGATAGCCGTGAATCGGACCGTTCTGCCACACGCCTTCGGAATTGTAGGCATTGTCCCAGCCGTAATCGTCCCAGGTGTCGATACCAACTATGATATCGGCATCACCGTCGCCGTCCCAGTCGGCATAGTTCCACATATTGGAGCGCGACTTGTTCCAGCCCTCGCCGAGCACCGGGCCTTCGTAGCTGATTGTGCGGGGCTCATCAAGGAAGGAGCCGAAGAAGTTTTCATATTCGGTATCCTTGGCCAGAACGTGCGGCTTCCCTCCGTAATAGCTCACCCGGATGTTATTGGGGGCCTTATGATACAGTTTTTCCGCCCTGTCGAAAAGAGGCTTGGAATTGGTGCCGATATTCCTGAAATAATAGATTCCTTTGTACGGCGTGTCCGGGCACGAGACCAGCAGGTCGTTCACTCCGTCGCCGTTGTAATCGACCGGCAGGGGAATACCCCAGAGGCCGACGCCAAGGTCAACCGTTGTCTCGATGTTGTGGCGAAGAGGCTCGGCAGCGGGAAGCTGTGGTGCCGCCGAGAGCGCGGGCGAAAGCACCGCCGCCATCATAATGGCTGTTAATTCCTTTTTCATAACGCTTTACAGTTTAACCTTGACTACCACCTTGCGGATATGAACCGGATTCTTCCCTCTTGACATGCAGGGATTATGGGCATCGGAGGGAAAGAGTATCACCCAATGGTCTCGGTCGGCCGGGGCCGGGCGCTCCCGCGATGCAGAAGCGAAGAATTCAATGTCCTTCTCCTCATCGAAATCCGTCAGGCGACCCTGCATGGCATCCAATGGGGCGATGAAGATGTTTTCCTCTCCGGACAGCACCATCTGGATGTCGGCGTATGCCCTGTGAACCTCATACTTACCCGCCTCGCGGGTATCGTACTCCTGGATGTTGGCATATGTGCCGGCAGGAGTGAGGTCGTAGCGGCCAGGGACCAGGGTGTCGATGTCGGGACGGCAGAGGAAATCGGCCGCAGCCATCCATTCCGCAGGAGATGCCTTGATGCATTCGGCGAGCTGTGCGGCGTCGGTTTCTTCCGACACGGGCAGGGACGCCCACCGCCTTGCCACCTGGTTTCCTTCACATATCGGTTCCTTCATGTTACCAAAGGGTTATTGTCGTAAGATCGGCCCTGTCGAAATAGAAGAACTTTCCGCCTTCGCCAGATACCAGCAGGTTGGGCAGATTGCCGCTTGTCTCGCCCAGCATGCACGCGGTGGGGCCGTTGGCGTGGGTTCCGATATGGAAGTCCAGGCCACGGAAGAGGAATTGTACCGGGTAGGCGAACTTCATGGCCGAATTGTTTCCGGTGTTCTGGAGCAGAAGCGTTTGAAGGCCCCTGGTGCTCCTGGACCACGGCAGACCCTTGGCCGGATCGGGAACCGAAGCCTGAAGAGGTGTGCCCACAAGAAGGTCCAGGTCCCCGTCGCCGTCCCAGTCCACGAATTCCAGTTTCTCGCGCCCCCTTTCACCAAGAGTGGAGGAGGCCGTGGCGCGGTGTCCGTATATGGGATTGCCGTTCTGAAGCGTGAGGCGTCCGAGATCCTTCACGCTGTTGTTCCCGGCCTTTTCGTAAAGGTGAAGGGCGTCTTCGGAGTCCATCATCGCGATGAGTACACGGTCTCCCACCCTGGCAACCGCAGGACGCACCCTCCACATGCCGTAGAGTTCGAGGCCATCCAGAAAGATACCCTGACGGGCGCCAAGCTTTGGCGAGCCCTTGGAACCTTCGTTGCGCATGAATTCGAATTTGCCCTCGTTGCCCGAGAACACGATGTCATTGAGTCCGTCGCCGTCCCAGTCGAATACAACCGGGCAGAGATAGCCCCATGCGGCCTCGAACGGGCCCTGCACTTCGTAATAACCGGCCCTGAAGCATATCTCCACCCCGTTGGAGCGAAGGGCTTCTGCCATACCGAACGCGGGGGCCGCATTGCTGCCGTAATTCTTGAAGAACAGTAGCCGGCCTTCAGAATTGCCGGTCACTATGTCCAGTACGCCGTCGTCGTCCCAGTCGGCCACGGTGGGCACGGGTAGGGACCCGGCATACAGGTCGCCGTTTTTCATAACGATATCCATCGGGCCGTCGAAAACCGGGCTCCCGTAGGAATCCAGCGCGCCGGTGGCTTTGAAGTAGCGCGGTGCGCCCTCTCCCGACACCACGAACGAGGGGGTGTCAGCCCCTGAGGCGGAACGGATCGACAATACGTTACTCGATACGAACGGATTCACCAGTTCGGTTCCGGTGACATCTTGCAGATAATTGCAATCGGACGTGTTGCCGGACGGTATGTACTTGAGCACGCCGAACTTGTTAAGGCAAATGTATCCCGATGACACGCCGCCCTTGAAGCCGGCTATGCCGGTGGGGGCCAGAATCACCTTCGAGCCACCGCCAAGCTGGGTGGCCGATCCCACCTGCTTCCAGGTGGAAAGGTTCAGTGTGATACGGTACACAAGGGAATAGTACATCTGTCCACGGAAGATGCCGGCGCTGTCGTAATACGACTCCGACACATCGTCCATCGACGGTTTGTAAGAGTCGGTGTCGGAACAGATGACTATGAGTTCGGCGCTGTTGCCGGAACCGGGGATGATGTCGAATCCCATGGGGTCACGGGGCAGGCCGGAAAGGGCTATGGTATTGCCGCTCCACTGCGTTCCGAACGAGCGCGATGCGGAATCGTACACGGCCGTCCTGATCTTGGAGGCGGTCACATAGAAGGCTATCACGTCGTTTCCTATCTTCATTATCTTCACCGCCGTCGTGGACTGGTCCCACGGGGCTGTCACCGGAACCGGAGCGGAATAGACCGGACAGCCGTTGTCAGTGAATCCCTCAAACTCGCAAAGGTTCAAACCCAGGCAAGACGCGATGCCATTGCCGGACGACACTCCGGTGGGACACTGGAAGAAGAGATCGGGCAGTTCCTTTCCCGACTGGTACACCGCCCCCACGCAGATGTTGGAAATGGTCTTGGTGAAGGACAGCGGAGCCAGGCCTCCGTCCAGGGTCGCCTTGAGCAGGCCGCCGCTCTCGGGCGCCACGCCGTCAACCACAACGGGCCCCGGGGGCGTGACCGGGGTTGGGGTGGGAGGAGTTTTTCTGCAGGCCGCCGGAAGCAGCAGTGCAAGGATTATCAGGAACCTTTTCATCGCTTATCGTATCTGTCTTTGATGGTGAAGGTGGTCAGGTCGCCGCGGCTGATCCACATCAGGCGACCGCTTTCGCAGCCCACCAGGAGATTGGCTCCGAGAGAGATGTCTCCCAGCATGCAGGGAACGGGAGCGTTTGCATGACCGCCCAGGGGCAGATCCTCCCCGTTCACATAGAAGCCCACAGGATCGGCGAAACGCGGTTTGGCGTCCGAGCCCTTGTTTTCAAGGAAAAACACCTGCATCATCTGCTGCTTGAGCACCTTGCCATTGGGTATTCCCTTTTCCGGATGCGGAAGGCAGGTCTGGCCAGGTGTGCCGAGAATAAGATCCAGGTCACCGTCGCCATCCCAGTCGTAGAGGTTTATTTTAACCCTTCCGAGCGAACCGTCACGATCGGCTTTTGCGGTGTAGGTGGTAATTGGCTTTCCGTCCACGTGGAGCAGGGTACCGCCGTCTTCAAGGGAATCTTCGTCCGTCTTCCACCAGCGGTGAAGGGCCCCGTCGCCGTCGAGATTGACGACGCAGATTCTGCCGCCTATGGTTGTGACCGCAGGCTTAACCCTCCACAACCCATGTATTTCAAGTCCGTCCTCCTTCAGGCTGAACGGCCGGGCAAGGTCGCCGTCCGGCCGACGGAGCATGACTTCCAGCTTTCCACGGGAATCCGAGAACACTATGTCGGGGCGCGAATCCCCGTTCCAGTCGAACACGGCCGGGCACATATAGCCCCACACCGCCTCGAACGGGCCCTGTACTCCTATGTAGCCTGGACGGATGCAGATGGGTTCTCCTTCGCAACGAAGCTCTTCGGGGAAGCCCGAGAAACGCGGGGCGACATTGCTGCCGGTATTGCGGAAGAAGAGTATACGCCCCTCTGAATTGCCACAAACCACATCCAGCAGTCCGTCGTCATCCCAGTCGACCACTTCCGGAACGCCCAGCGATCCGGTATACAGGGCGCCTTTGCTTTGCAGCACGGTACGCAGACCGCTGAACAACGGGCCATCCTGCCCCATCCCTTCGAATGAGCAGCTTGAGATGCTACCTTCGCCGCCCATGAACACCACGGTCTCGCCGGAGCGAAGACACAAGGCTACCGCAGAGGGGCCGATGGCATGGTAACGTATCTGCTTTCCGGCACCGTCACGCACGTAATGCTTCCCGGACTTGTCGCTCCACAGGACGGAGCCGAAACGGTTCACCACAAGATAGCCGTCGGCTCCCAGGAAATCGTCTTTGATGCGCACCGTTCCGGTGGGAGAAATCATGAAATCCTGAGGCACGGCCTCCTCGAAACGCCCACCCTTGAGCAGATCTTTCACAACAGCCCGGCGCACTCCGCCACGGGCTATTGCGCCCTTGTAGATATGCGCGCCGTCGTACCAGCTCTCGTCTTTCTGACGGTCTACACGGTACTTGCTTCCGTCGTTCACCAGCGCCATAAGTTCCAATGTTCCCCCCGGACCCTCGATTGCGGAAAGGTAATGAATTCCCTCCAAGCCCTCAAAGGGCACGCTAGCCACCTTGGTGACTTCGCGCGTCTCGGGATTGAACGAGGCCAGTGCCAGCGATGTGTTTTCCTCGGCCCAGTACGAGAATACTCTGCCCTTAAACTGGAACACGCAGCCATAGGATGGCATGTTCGACGGCTTGCCCCAATAGGGTTTGAGCTTCGCCGGCGGGGAGAATACGAAACGTCCCCCGGCCTTCTCGGTCCCTTCCATTGTACTATAGAAGATTCCCCTTGCAGTGGGAACGCCCGAACGCACCATCAGGAAGAGTGAAGGAGAGGCCGATTCGGCCGAAACATAGGCTATACCAATGGGACGGGTCGCTATGGCTTGTGTAACTCCCAGGGGGGCGAGCCCCTTTTCGTCGGCGCTCATGATGGGCTTACCGCTCCGGAGCGCGGGCTGGGCCAACGCGGAGACGGCCAAAAGGGCGGCAGTTGTTACGGTTAAAAACTTTTTCATTCAATCTCTGTTTTCTTGTACAGCACGAAGCCTCCGACCTTGGTCGCGGCACCGGTCATACGCCATTCGAAATGGTCGGTAACGTACCAGGGGGTAAGGTGGCGGGTCGTCACTGAAACGGACATCTGCATCCCGTAGTCAGCGTCATCGGAGAAAGTCCAGACAGACGAGTAGGTCTTTCCGCTGATATCTCCTTTCCCATCCGTGCTCACCGCAACTCCCTGTGCTCCGTCGCAGCCCGAAAGGACATATTCCGTGCCAGATTCCCGATAGCCGACCTTCCAGCCGCCGGATACCTGAGTCAGCGTCCATACATATCCGGAAGGCGCGTCGTCCAGGTTGCCGTTGGCGTTCGGGACAAGGCCCAGGTCGCCCAATGTTGCCGGAATGGGATTACGGGCTACAGGCTTTGTGGGAAGCAGGTAATGAGCCTTGACGCTGTCGTAATCGTATTTGAACGATAACACATACTCGCCCTCCGTAACCGCCGCTGCAGCTGTGACCGGCACCCATTCCCAGGCTGAGACTCCAGCCATCTTTTTGAAATCGGAAGGATTCACGGTTACCGTCTTCTCATACACCCCGTTTCCGGCAAAGCTAACCGCGCCGGAAACCGGGACATCGCAATACCAGCCGTCTTCGGTAATGAGCCTGAGCGACATCGAACCTGCTGCATGGGAACCGGGAATCACGGTAAATAATAAATTCTTTCCCGCAGTTCCCGGGGTAAAAGCTTCCCGGAGAGTAAGCATGACCGTATCCACCGGGTCGTTCACCTGAAATGCGGCTCCATCGACCCCAGGCTCCGCCTCGACCAGAAGGCCGCCACGGTCGAAACTGAGCGACGAGGCGCTTTTCAGAACCGCCTTATATACCTTGTGCGAGACGTTGGAACTAGCCTTTACCGTAATCTTCACCACTGAGGTCAGGTTGCGGAAATGAAGATTCACCACATTGTTCTCCATAGTGGCGGGGTAGGATTTGAGCACCGCATAACGCGAAAGATGCTCCACCGAACCCGGAGCGGCCTGCTCTTGGAGCGAAGGAACGCTTATCGGCACCACAAAGCGGTTACCATCCCCCGGTGAACCGGTAAAGGGAGCATAGGCGTAGAAGGTGCAGCCTGCGGATTCCGAATATGAATACTGCCACTGTGAAGATTCCGCCGCGATGGTGGCGGATGAAGCGCCGGTGTGCACGGAATAGGGGTAATTGAGGCCCACGCTGCCGGAGGCGTCAGAAGCGTAAATTCCGAGTTTCTCCCCGTCAGTCCACGAGAGGGTAGAAAGGTCATTTGAGAAAGCCGCCTTGGTCTGCGCGGCGATGCTGAACTGGACGGGGCCGTCAGGATTGTCGATTACTAACGTCCCTCTTTCCACTATCTTCACCGGCACGTGCAGTTCAGTAGTACGGACCGTTCCGTCGGCCGACACGTTGCGGCATTCGAATACGGCGTCATACTCTCCGGCAGAGGCGTAGGTGTGGGTGTACGACGCCGGCTGGGTTTCGGAGAAGGACTTCACACCAACCGCATAGTCGCAGCCCTGGTTCACCGAATAATCGGCCGTGTAAGGCTTCGATATCGCCCAGCTGCATCGTTCCGCGGTATTGGAGGTGGAGGCGTTGAAATAGATGTAGGAGGCTGAAACCTCCGGCATATAGTCGGCATCATCGTCATTGTAGCCGATGTTCACGAAAGACCAGCCGACCGAGCTGTTGGTCACCACCGACTCCTTGATGTGAAGTGCGTCGTTGATACATTCGATTGTGAAGGAAGAAACCACAGCCCTCGAACGGGAATCGGTGGTTGCCTCCACAATAGGGCGAAGATGGTAGCGGAATGCGAAATAGACCGGATATTTCGTTCTTTCGGGGATTAGGTCCGACATGGGCACCGTCCCTGAAGGGGTGGCGTTGGCAAGCACTCTCGCATCCGCGACACGGGTCGATGCGAAGGAGAACAGGGGCGTGGCATCGTGCCACGTGGCGGCGGCCACGGCCTCCGGGGTGTAGTCGCCGGAGAAATCGTTCGACCACCAGAAAGACAGGATCTTGTCCTCGGATGCCACCGCGGCCTGGTCATTCCACTGGGCTCCGTTCATGAAGGCGGTGCCGAAGGATACCTGGCCGAAGCCATCGTACACGCGGTCGTCGTCCTTCCACTTGAAATCGTTTCCCGCTTCTCCCGACCAGAACGACACTATGTCGGCCGCTCCGGAGAAATGGAAAACCACCGGTTCGTCCACGAAGAAGGTGCCGCCGTCGACGTTCACCGACAGGTCGGGCTCGAAGACTCTGTTCGCGGCGGGATTGCAGGCGCAGAGAAGACTCGCAGCCACAATCGTCAATGCAAATACCTTTTTCATTACCATCCGGGATTTTGTTCAAGAAGAGGATTCACGCTGATTTCCCTCGCGGGGATGGGCCACACCACATCGCGTTTGCGGGCCGATGAATACGCGGCTATGGCCGCGAGCTGATAGGAGGAGGATCTGCCGTCGATATTGGACAGCGCCGCCTGCATCTTTTCGCTGAAGACACCCCAGCGCACCAGGTCGTCCTTGCGGAGCATCTCGTACGCCAGTTCGCGGGCGCGCTCGTCCATTATTTCGGAGAGCAGGGCCGCGCCGTCCCCGCTGAAGTCGCATGCGGCGGGAATATCCACGTTGAGGCCGTGGCCGCGGCGGCGCACCTTGTTAAGGCAGTCGAGCGCCCGCGTGCGGTCCAGTTCTTCCGGATTGCACGCGTAGGCTTCGGCATACATCAGCAGAACGTCGGAATAGCGCAGGATCGGGAAATTGATTTCGGTGCAGGTAGTGCTCTTGGAAGTGGAGACCTCGTATTCCCGTCTCCATTTCGCGCAGTACTTGCGGCTGATGATAGTATTCTCGCCGTCCATACTCTTGCTGCCGTCGGCGGAATATCGGAACGGTGATATCGTCCAGTCGCGGCGGACGTCGTCGGCATCGTACAGATACCAGAGTCCCGGATTGCAGCGAACCAGACCCATGCAATAACCTATGGGCGATTCTTCGTCCGAAGCGATGCCTATGTTGCGGCCCACCGTGCCGGCGGTCTGGTAGATGCCGGTGTTGTCGCCCCAGAAATTCACTTCGAACAGTACTTCGGAAATGTCGTAAACGTTCTGGCACTGGTTGATGAAGATGGATGAGAAGTCGGGATTGAGGGCATGCAGGCCGGAATCCATCACCTTGGCCGCATATTCCGCCGCCTTGGCATACATGGCCTGTTCTCCCACCGGCTGGCCCGCCATATTGAGGGCGACCCTGGCGATCATGCCCCAAACCGCAGTTCGGCAAACCTGCCACCCGCCCGACACGTTGTCGGCAGTGGTCACGAGGTCAGCCGCGGTTTCCATATCCTGGAGGATGAAATTATAAACCTCCTTAGGAGACGACTGCTCAGTATATTTGTCGTTCGAATTAATGTCGGCCACCGGTTCCAGGACCAGGGGGACATTGTCGAAACGCTTGACCAGCATATAATAATAGTACGCCCTCAGGAACATCGCCTCGCCGCGTATCTGTTCACGGCGGGCAAGGTCACCCGTGGTTCCGGTCACCCTGTCGATATTCTTCAGGAGCATGTTGGCCCGGCCGATTCCGGTATACAGGGCGCCCCAGTAGGAGGCTATCTTCACGTCGGAGACGCTAGCCTGGTAATAACTCACCGTGCCAGCGTCCTTCTTGTAATACTCGTAACCCAGATCGGCGCTGAGGCCAAGCCGTCCCATCATAGCTTCGCCGTAAAGGGCGTTGTCGGCAAGGGTTGCGTAAACCCCGCGCAATGCCTCTTCCAGTTCTTCCATCGTGGTGTAGTAAGTCTCTTCCGATGCCACGTTGTGCAGTTCCACGTCGAGGAAACTGCAGGAAACCGCCGCGGTCAGGGAGATTATCGAAAGGATTATTGCTTTGATCTTTTTCATGGCTCCCATAGTTTAAAAGACGGTTTTGAGACTCAGTGTCCATATCCGGTTGCGCGGATATGCGGAATAGTCAAAGCCCGGTGTGAGTACCGAGGGTTGCGTGGACACCTCCGGATCCATTCCGGAGTAGGAGGTGAAGGTGTAGAGGTTCTGGATGGAGAACGCCAGTTGCAGGGAAGGCGTGAAATCGTAAGACACGCTCACGTTCTTGATCCTGAGATAACTGCCGTCTTCGAGAGTGCGGGTGGAATAGAAACCGCGGGGACCGTAACCTCCGGCCCTGAACAGTTTGGAATCCTGATTATCAAAAGACCAGCGGTCGGCGTACGACGCCAGCTGATTCACAGCCCTGCCCGCATAGTTGCCCTCGATGGTAATGCGGTTGGCATTGAATACATCCTGCCCTGCGCTCCACTGGAGGAAGACGGAGATGTTCAGCTTCTTCCAGCGGAAATCGTTGCTGAAGCCGCCTGTATGCACGGGAAGGGCACTTCCAATCATGCACATGTCGTCGTTTGTAATGGTGCCGTCGCCGTTCAGGTCGGCGTATTTGATGTCACCGGGCTGAATCTGGCTGCGGTTGCCGCCGTTGTCCGGCACATTGTTCTTAAGCACGTAGTTGCCCATGGCGTCCACGTTGAAGTCGTCCAGACCGTACACCCCTTCCCAGATGAGACCGTAGAACGCAGTAAGCGGGCCGCCCACGCGTGTGATGTAAAGCGGTGTGGCGGAGAAGTCTCCCGTCCATGGAACCGTGGTGGTGAAGGACTGCTGCCCGCCTGCCAGCGCAAGTACACGGCTCTGGTTGAAGGCGATGTTGAATGAGGATGTCCAACTGAACGATTTGGTGCGCACCGGAACCGCCGTGAAGGAGAACTCCAGACCCCTGTTGCGCACGGAACCAACGTTCAGGGTGGCCGAGCTCACACCGGTGGAATACGGCACGTATGCGTTGAGCAGCAGGTCGCGCGTGGTCTTGTCATAGAGGTCCAGGGTAAACGTCAGCCTGTCGTCGAAGAGGGACAGGTCGGCGCCGAGGTCATACTGTTCCGTGGTTTCCCACGACAGGGCCGAGTTGGCGAAGCCTGTCACGCCGGAAGCGGACGAGGGCGTCTGGTTGCCCAGTGCGTAATGGTCTACGTAGTCGATGCTGGTGTACCAGGTATTGTCGCCGATTCTGTTGTTGCCGGTAAGGCCCCAGCTGAATCGCAACTTGGCGTCGGAAACCGCCTTGAGCGGCTTCATGAATTTCTCGTTGCTGATGCGCCATGCGAAGGCGCCTGACGGGAAGAATCCCCAGCGGTTGCCCTTCGGGAACTTGGAGGAACCGTCGGCTCGCATCGAGGCGGTGAAGAGATAGCGTGCATCCCAGGAGAAATTCACCCTGCCGAGGACGGACATCATATTGCTTTCCGTCTCGTAAGAACGCAACTTGTTTGGCGTACCGGTATCGAGACCGGAGATTCCGAGGCTCTCCCCGGGAATCAGCCTGGCGCTGTAGCCGTAACGGCTTCTGTCCTTGTGCGACATTGAGAAGCTGGCCATTCCGGTAAGGACCGTGCGTTTGGTAAACTTGTGCTTGTAGTTCGCAGTGAGTTCGTTCACCCATTCATTGCGCTTGTCGTCCTCGTAGGAACCGTTCACGCCGTTATTGTTGAATCGGGTCTTGAATCCCGACCAGGTCTTGGAGTTGTTGAACAGTTTTGTGTCGGAATCCTGGGCAGTGTAGCCGAACATCTCTGTCACCTTCAGGTCGTCCAGGGGCTTCCACACCAGCGACGCATTGCCGTAGAAATACGTTTTGTTCGCGTTGCGCCAGGTGTTCTTAGCGGAGATGACGGGATTCAGGCGTGTAATGTCCACGATTGCGTCGTCTTCCTCATCGTCGGCCGAGCCGAATCCAATGGGGCTGTAACTCCATATGCGGTACATGAGGTAGCTCTGCCATGATCCCGAGCTCCCCCCTTCCTCAGAGGCCACGGCTCCGGTAGAAAGCGACGTGGAATAATTCATATTCAGTTTGAAGGTGACGTTCTCCCAGAGATCCTGCTCCATCTTGATTCGGCCCTGGTAACGTTCGAAGCCGCTGCCGACCACCACGCCGTCCTGTCCTGTGTACGACAGTGACATGTTGTACCTGGTGCGGGTGGAGCCGCCGGCTACGGTTACAGAGTGCTTGTGCACAAGGGCGGGGTGGAGCATCTCGCGCTGCCAGTCGCGGCCGGTCTCATTCCTGAAATCTTCCAGGGTCTTCCCGTCGACAAGGTAGTTACCGGCCGAGCCGAGTTCATCGAGATAGCGCACATATTCATAGGGAGACATAACCTCCAGGAACGATGGCACCTGCTGTATGCCCACGCTGCCGTTGTAGGTGACCTTGCAGTCCCCGGCTCCGGAATTTGTCTCGATAATAACCACGCCGTTGGCTCCGCGGGCGCCGTAGATGGCCCCCGCCGATGCGTCCTTGAGGATGGATATGGACTTGATGTCGTCGGGGTTCAGCTGCGAGGGGGAAAAATCTTCCGTGGGGAATCCGTCGATTACGTAGAGCGGAGAATTATCCTGTGTTACCGAGTTCGCTCCGCGGATGAGGATGTCCATATCCGTACCCGGCTGACCGTCGGCGGAACTCATCACCACGCCGGCCACGCGACCCTGCATCGCCTGGCCTATGTCGGTTACGGGCATCTGGGAGAGCTCTTTCACGTTCACCGCGGCAATGGCGCCCGTCACGTCCCTTGCATTCTGCTCGCCGTAACCCACCACCACGACGGCGCCGAGTTCTTCGGCGTATTCCCGAAGTCTCACCACTATCGACCGACGGCCGCCGACGGCAACCGTTTCACTCTCGTACGACAGCATCGACACCGTTATCGTGTCGCCTGCGGCCACCTGAATGGTAAAGTAACCCTTTTCGCCGGCCAGCACTCCCGTGCGGTCGGGCCCGTGGCGGATAATGGTTGCGCCGATCAGGGCATCTCCCGTTTCGGAGAGCACCTGGCCGCGAAGCTCATAGCGCCCTCCCTGTGCCCGGGCCGCAGGAAGCGCCAGGCACAGCGAGAGAAACAACAGCAGTATGCGTCTATGCATTAGAGATGTGTTTTATAATAAATGACAATCTTTCCGTTACGCTCTCCCGTGGGATTCATGGTCCAGGTCGTTGCGGCATCCGCTATCATAAGCTGTCGGCCCGCCGACTCAGTGACCTTCATCTGCATGCCATGGGTTGCGTCATCTTCAAAGTACCAGTTGCGGGAGTAGGTGTTGGTACTGTGATAATTACCCTTGAGGTCCGTGAGTACGGCCACCCCCTGATATTTATCACAACCGATGAGGTATAATCCGTTGGATCCGGCAAAATTCCAGTATTCACCGCTGGCACTTATCTTCCAGATATATGCGGCGTTCACACTGGTGATGTCATCACCATCGACAGTTACTCCTGCCGCTGCCGCTTCGGCGGCAACCGGATTACGGTTAATTGCCGCCGCACCGGAGATGAACAGCAGTTTGGAATCGCTTTCGCGCAGGAAAGCCAGTACGCAGTCACCTGCAACCACCTGGGCCACACTGGAGATTGGCTTCCAAACATATGTTCCACCATCTTCCTGGACTATCTTGAAAGAAATCTCGGCCTGATACTCATCGTTTTTCAGCTTTACCGTAGCCTGACGTTCATCGCCCGTGTTCTCTTCGATGGTGAAAGTCACATCTTCCTCCGTGGCTGTTGCGGAAAGCCATGTGGCTTCCGTGGGGATTTCAACGGTAAAGGCGCCGATATTGTTCTCCACGTCAACCTTCAGCTGTCCTGCGTCGGAAGCGACTCCATATGATGCCTTGGCAACGGAGAACCGGGCTTCGAGACACTCGAGGGTCTTGAATGAAGACAGGCCCGTCCCGGAAGTAACCACGGCCACCACCTTGGCGGCGCCGCAGGGATTCGGAGCGGTAACGGTGATACTGCCCGCCCCGGCATTGGTCGATACTGCTTCAGCCGCCCATAGGCCTTCCACCAGTGTCTGTACGGAATTGCCTTCGTCGCCTCCGGCAACCATATAAGCCACGGTTGCCGAATTGCCGGCAAATACCAGAACGGTCTCCTTTTCAAGGGTTATCACCGGAACGGTGGTAACGGGAATGCGCACCACCTCGCCGGAAGTGAGAGTTATCACAAGGACGCTGTTCTCCAGGGCAGCCGAACTGATTCCGTTGGACGAGCCGCCCGTTGCGAAGTGAATCTGCACGCTCGGACTGTTCTTGAAACTAATGGTTATACCTACGGTAGCATTATCCTGGACGATGGGAGCCACTCCGGTAACATAGTCGCCGGCGGAGAGCGCATCCACCAGCTGGCGCAGTTCTGCAATCTGCCTGGCAAGTTGCTCTATGCGGTTATTCTGCTCGGTGAGGTCGTCCTTGATCTGGGTGTCGTCGTATTTTTGACAACCGATCAATAGGGCTGCGAGGCAAAGCGCCGTCAATATCTTTTTCATAGGTTATCTTTTATAAAGTCAAGCGTTTTCTGAAGACATTCGGCGTTCTTGTCGGAACTGCCCACAAGGCCGTGTGAGTAATACTGGTAGAATTCCTCCTGCACGGCCTGGCCTTTGGCAGCCAGGGCGGCGGAGAACAGGGGCCCCTGCTCGAATAGCACCTGGTTGTCGGCGGTGCCGTGGAAGAGCATGCATTTCACAGCCCTGTCAGAAGCGTCGGGTATCAGAAGTACCGGTGAATACGGAGCCAGTGCCGTAGCATCCCTCTTGTGGAAATACTTCTGTATCCGGTTCACATCGAGCCCCCAGTTCTCCAGATGTTTGTCGATATCGTAGGCTCCGGACCAGCCGACCAGCACTTTGGCGGAAGGCCAGGTCATCGCCAGCACCGCGGAAAGATGTCCTCCGGCAGAATTGCCGACGAAGGCCACCCGGCTCATGTCCAGATTATAATCGACTGCGTGATCCTGAAGCCACGCAAGGGCATCACGAAGATCCTGAACCGAGGTTTCGATATAAGTATCCGTCTGTCCGGCAAGTGAATACTGCACGCTCACTCCGGCCGCTCCGGAATTCTTGGCCATATAACGTGCCACTTTGAGTAGGGAGTCGTGGTTACCCTGCCACCATCCGCCTCCGTGGGTAAGGAATACCACGGGAGTGGGTTCGGTGGCGCCTACAGCCGGGCAGATATTCATGTGAAGTTCCCTGTCAGAGTAGGTCTTATAGACCACCGTGGTGTAGGTTACGTCCTCAACGGCGGAAGATCCCACCAGCGGAGCGTTCTCCACAGGTTCGTACAGCCCTTCCGGTTCGGCACCGGCAAGCGCCGCAGTCTGCGAAGCATCCAGCATCCAACTGCCATCGGCCTGCTGGTAGAGCGTCATGCTGTAGCGGTTCTTTGCCGATATGTCCGTACTCATCAGATCTATCCCCACAGAGCGGTAGCTACTGCGCCCGGAACCATCCGTCACCATCACGAGCGCCTTGCCTGCGGAACTGCCGTCGGCATGACTTATACGGAGTTTTCCCGCGAAGGGGCCTGAAGGCAGCGCCTCGCTCTTCCAATACCCTTCGGCAACCGCTTCCACCTTGTTGGCCGCGTCGCCTCCGGCAATGGTGTACGAAACTTCCGTGTAGCCGCCCGGGGCCACGAATAAGGTCTCTTTGGCAATGGTGAGCACCGGGGCCGCATCATAGGGCAGGCTAATTACGCTTGAGTCGGTGAGTGTAAAGACGACCTTGTCGCCGTTGATCTCCACCGATACCAGCCCTTCGGAAGACGGCTCCGCAAGAAGGATCACCATCGACTCCGCCTTCTGGAAACGGATGGAGAAACCCACCACCCTGGTTTCCTCCATAATAGGCTCCACGGCCGTAACCCTGTCGGAATCCCGGAGTCCCTCCAGCGTTGCCCGAAGGGAACTCACCTGGCCCGACAGCTCATCCAGCCTCCCCTCCTGCCTCGACAGTTCCTTGCGGAGTTCCGTATCATCGAAAGGCTTGCAGGAGACTGCCAGGAAGGCGGAGAGGAGGAGAAATGACAGTATTCGGGATAATCTCATCAAATATGGGGATTAGTATTCGAAGAATGTGATTGTTCCGTCAACTCCAGCAAAGCTAGTTTCATAGGCACTCTTAGATCCCGACGGAACGTAGAAATTGTAATTCGCCTTAAATGCTGTGGTGGCAAGACTCGAAGGTGGTGTAGAGCCCATCCAATAGAAATCCAAATTTCCTGCATTAGTAAATGCATTTCCAGAGATTCCGGTAACGCTGGAAGGAACCAATATGGCATTCAGTTTCGAATCCCCATACAAAGATGAATTGCCGAACGATGTCAGACCATCATTTAGTACGATGGCCTCCAGATTGGTGCAGCCATTAAAGGAATTCTTATTTAAAGCCGTTATACCTTTGGGCAGTATAATCTGCTTCAACGATGTTTTGTTCTGGAATCCGGTCATACCTCCAGACAGGCCGAAGAATACACATTCATCAAAATAGGTCGCATCAAATACCGTTGAGGCAAGAGAGGTGGTTGCAGCAGCCTGAGCTACGGTAAAAGAGGATCCATAGGCCGCGGTAAGGACAGGGTCCCTGAAAGAAATCACATCGGATCCCTTTTTCAGCGTCGGAGTGTGAATATTCAGGATACTATTCCTATTGAAGTCTGCAGATTTCGTGGTATAAGCCACGCCAATCGTATTGTCGGCATAAGTGAAGAGTAGCCAGAAACCATTGGTGAGCGTACCGGGGAACAACGCGATAAAATAGTCGGTATCGGTTGCGAAAGTATCAGAACCTGAAGGGGGAAGAAGAGTCACAACGTTAGCGCCGCTCTTGACATCCTGAATAATCGGAACTCCGCTGGAAGACATTTTAATCTGAACTTTGCCCGCAATGTTTTCGTTGTTGGCTCCCTTTATGGTGACGCGCTTGATATTGGCCGCGGGGACCTGGAATTTCAAGTAAGACGGGAAATTCTTGAAATCAAGGGTATTCGTGGTCGTTTTCGCAATGCTGATATTCAATTCGTCCGCGAACGAGCCGGCCTTTGCCCTCTGAATTGCAGGCAGCGTAGTGGTGATATTACCGGATCCGCTTATTACGGCATTGGGATCATACGGATAGAGAGCATACCAAGGGCTTCCATTCTCAAGATCGACTTCAAATGTTGCGGATTCTCCGCTGTCTGTAGTTTCTACCCGCTCATTGGTGGTTCCGTCAAAGATCGAGATGGCGTCACCGCTCAACCAGTAAACTTTGTTACCAGCAACAAGTTCAGTCTTGGTTATATCGTTAGTAGCAACGAACACCTTGTGTTCTACTTTTCCTTCTTTTGAATCAATCTGATTCTCAAGTTTTTCGGTGCATGCGACCATGGCGGCGGCAGCAAGAATAATGCAATAAATCTTTTTCATAATTTCTCCTCCTACATTTCAAAATCTTCTTCATCCATTTGCTCGATGCTGTTGTTTTTCCATTCGCTCGCACACACAAGCGATTCCAGCCTTATGCAGTATTCACTGCAATCTGGGCATTCATAAATCTTTTTTTTCATTGTCTTAATGTTTTGTTATTAGTTATTATAATTATTCATAAATATGTGTTTTTAAAAACTCCACGAACAGGTCCAGACACTCCTTGTTTTTGTCGGAACTCCCTGTAAGGCCGTGCCCATACCAAGGATAGATATGACACTCAACCGTCTTCTGCCCGGCCTTTTCAAGGGCATCCGCAAATCTTTCTGCCTGCGAGTAGTGCACCGAAGCGTCACCTGTACCGTGAAAGAGTTGCACTGCCACCTGCCTGTCCTGCGGAATCAGATACACGGGAGAATAATCCTTTATCCTTTCGGGCTCCACATCAAAAAAATACTTTCGAACATGGGGTTTCTTCCCGTTTTTCCAGTAATCCAGATGGGGGGCCATGTCATATACTCCCGACCAGCCCGACAGCACCTTGGCGCAGGGCTCGGTCATAGCCATCATCGCCGAAAGATGTCCTCCGGCGGAACTGCCGGCGAAAGCCAGGCGGGTAACGTCCAGATTGTATTCCTTCGCATGATCCGACAGATATTTCACGGCATCGTGAAGGTCCTGCATGGTAACATCTATGTCGACATTATCCTGACCTATCATAGAGTACTCCACGCTTACGCCCGCAAACCCGCAATATCGGGCCACATATTTAGCATATTTCACAAAACTCCTGGCATTCCCGGCCGACCAGCCTCCGCCATGAATGAAAATCACAACGGGTACAGGACTCTCCGCTTTCTCCGCTGGAGCTATGAACATATTGAGTTCCCTGTCAGGATAGGCTTTGTAAAAAACCTCTTCGCACCGCACTTCCTTGATGATGGACGAGGGGATGACAGGTTTCCTATCATAAGGCTCATATAAGCCCTCCGGCTCCGCACCGTCAAGGACACTCAGCGTCTTTGAATCCAGCGTATAGCTCCCATCTTCCTGCGGATCAAGCCTCATGGAATAGCGATTTATGATACGCTGATTCTGGGCGCCCAATCCAAAGGAGGGGGCCAAAAGCAAGGCAAGACATATCAGGATAGCTCTTTTCATATCGGGAGCTCTTCAATTAAGCTTACGCGCAACCAACAGTAATTAGAAGATTCGCGAACGTACGCTTCTCGCCGGTGGCGATTGCCAGACGGAGCGAAGGCTTGCTGCATTCATCGTAGAACTCGAACCTGCCAAGGCGGCGGAGTTCCAGGCCTTCCAGCATGGAGTCGAATTCCGCGAAGATGTCGGGATCGGGCCCCTCGGAAGGTTGCATCACGGTAGCCTCTTCAACGTTGATAATAGACTGGAGGGCGTCCAGGACGTCCGTAACCGTGGGCAGGCCTGGGCTCAGGGAGACCCAGATCTTTTCGGCATCGGCCGTCTTGCTTGCAAGAGGATAATTACCGTCGGCGATAAGAATCCTGTCGCCGTGCCCCAGACGGCTCACAGCCGCCAGGATCACCGGATTGATACATTTACCTTTATTCATATTACCGTTGTTTATTTTTCATTCTCTCGTAATTCTCCCAACTTTCCACCGGGATGGCACCGGACATACTTTTCCGGATTCCAGTCCTTCTCCACCTGGAGCATTACGCTCAGGGCTTCGAGGATGAGCATTTCCGCATTCACGGAATTGCGCGGGGCCCTGTTCAGCGGGCCTCCTTCTTCAGCGACACCGGCAAGGAGCACAACTTCGGAATGCTTTGCCAGCCAGCTCTCCGGATTGCCGGTAACACCAATTACCTTGCAGCCGTTCATATGCACGGCATTTACAGTGGCCTTGAGTTCGGACGTCTCGCCGGAATTGGAGATGGCTATCACCACGTCGCCCGCCACCAGCTGGCCGCAGGAGCCGTGAACAGCCTCAGTGCCGTGAAGGAAGGTGGCAGGATTTCCGGTCGACGACAGGAGCGATGCCGCGAATGCCGCCACGTGGCCGGGCTTGCCGATGCCGGTGACGTGCAACCTGCCGCCCGCGGCCTGCGAGGCGAGGATGAGTTCAGCGGCCTCGCTGCATGAGGCGAGGTCAATGCCGTCAATGTAAGAGCTGAAACTCTTCTTGGCCGAGGTGAGGAACAGTTCGACCGCCTTTATGCTTTTTTGCTGTATCATATCTTTGCCCCCCTTTCTTTCATCAGAGCCTCCACCTTGTCCATCGAGGGCAGAGAAGGAATGGCGCCGAAACCGCAAACGGTAATGGCGGCCGTATGGACGGCGAGCACGAGCGCGTCTTCAATCGACAGCCCTCCGGCATAACCGACGCAGAACGCTCCCACAAAGGAGTCGCCCGCAGCCGTGGGGTCGACCACGTTTGTCATCTTCACGCACGGAACCAGTTTGATGCCATCCGGCGTGCAGTGGGCCGCACCCCTGTCGCCCAGGGTGATTATCACATTCTCCACGCCTTTACCCATGAGCACCTTCGCGGCCTCCTTGAGGGCTTCGTCGGTAAGACGCCCTTCGGCATCCGTCTTCACGCCCGTGAGCATGGCCGCCTCCGTTTCGTTGGGGGTGAGGAAGGTGACGCAACGCAGGAGTCCTTCAGACAGCGGAGCCGCCGGAGCAGGATTCAGCATTACCGGCACGCCGGTGTCGTGTGCGATGTGGGCCACGTATTCGGTGACCTCCATCTTGAGCTCAAGCTGCATAACCACCAGGTCGTAGGCCTTGATGCCGTCCTTTAGCCAGGCAAGGTCCCCCGGAGCAAGGTCGTAGTTGGCGCCGGGATAAACGATGATGCGGTTCTGCACCCCCGATGCGCCGTTCTGGATTTGGATATGACCTATTGCCGATGGGTGTTCTGCGCTTATCTTCACGTGGCTGGTATCCGCCCCGGAAGATTTGAGCGCTTCAAGCAGCTCCTTTCCGAAGGAATCGTTGCCCACGCAGCCGACCATATCCACGCTTGCGCCAAGCCTTGCGGCCTGAACAGCCTGGTTGGCGCCTTTCCCGCCGGGAGCCGTGCGGAAACCGTTGCCGATGACCGTTTCTCCAAGATTGGGGACCCTTTCTGCCAGGGCCACCAGATCCATCACGAAACTGCCTACTACAAGTATCTTTGGTTTATTCATGTTCCACTTTTTTGCTTATCGTGGTTATTATGAGTCCGACGAGGAAGATTGTAGTCGTGCCGAACACTATGGTTAGATATGTATGGATGGGGCTCTTGAACACCGGCAGGCTCATCCATGCTATTACGCACAGGCCAAGGGCCACGCCCAGTATCGCCCCGACGCGATTCGGATTCTTATGCACCAGCGCCAGGAGGAACAGGCCCAGCATGCCGCCGCTGAAGATGGACGAAAGTTTCCACCATGCGTCCAGCACGCCGTTTATGCTCATCATGGCCAGGCCGATGAGGATGCCCGCGACTCCAACCACTGCAGAAGCGGTGTATAGCACGGTCATATGCGCCTTCTTCTCATCGGCAATCGGCTTGCGGCGGATCTTCTTGTAGAAGTCCGTGAAGACGATGGTGGCTGATGAGTTGATGCTGGTGGCCACCGTGCTCATGCCGGCGGAGAAGAGGGATGCGATCACAAGGCCGGTGAGGCCGGTGGGCAGGCCGTGCACGATGAAGTACGGGAACACCTTGTCGCCGGCCGTTCCTGCGGGCAACAGGTCCGGCTGGGCGGTGTAGTAGGAATAGAGCGCAGTGCCGATGTACACGAACACCAGTGACACCGGGATGTAGAGCAGGCCTCCGAATAGCGTGGCCTTTACCGCTTCTCCAGTGCTCTTGGCGGTCATATAGCGCTGTACGTAGTTCTGGTCGATGCCGTAATTCTGCAGGTTTATGAAGATGCCGTATATGAGCACAACCCAAACCGTGGGTTCGCGAAGCGTTGCGCTGAGGCTGCCCAGGCTGAACTTCCCGTCGGCCGCGGCGATGCTGAACAACTGACCCGGGCCTTCGGGCATACCGAAGGTGAGTATGAGCGCACATATCACCGCTCCGGCGATAAGGATGAGACCCTGGATCGCATCGGTCCACACAACCGCGGAAATGCCACCCAGCACCGCGTAGATAAGTGTGAGTGCTCCGGTCACTATGATTATGGTGCCGATGTCCCAGCCGAACATGGTATTGATGGGAATGGCGAGCAGCAGGAGAATGGAGCCCACGCGGCAAACCTGGGTGAGCAGGTAGCAGATGGCCACATAGCCGCGCGCCCAGTAGCCGTAGCGGTCTTCCAGGAACTGGTAGGCCGATACGCTGCCGATGCCGCGATAGAGCGGAATGAATATCTTTGCCGCCAGCCACGTGGCGATGGGGATGGTGAAACTGAAGATGAGCTGGTTCCAGTTGCCGGCGTAGGAGCCTCCGGGGAGGCCGAGGAATGAGATGCTGCTCACAAAGGTGGCGAAGATGGACATGCCCACCACCCAGGTGGGGATGGCACCTTCGGCCTTGGTAAAGGCATCCGTACCCTTGCTGCTCTTCTTTACGAAACTGCAGCCGAACAGGGCGACTCCTCCTACGAAGACAAAGAACACCAGGTAGTCTATCCAGGTAATCTCCATTATCTGTAGTCTTTAAGGGTTTCAAGGATGGCGGCCACCTTTGCCTTCATCTCCGGGCCGAAGGCGGTATACGGCAGGGGCATGAAGCCCGAGCAGATGCCCTTCACCTCGAGGGCGCACTTGATGGCCTTCACAAAGCTGGCGTCACTGCCGGGCTCCAGGCCGTAGAGGCTGTCAGAGAGGAACATGATTCGCTTCTGAAGCCTGCGGGTCTCTTCCAAATCGCCCGCGGCGGCAGCCTTGTACGTCTTCACGAAGAGTTCCGGGAAAAGGTTCGCGCCGCCGCTCACACCTCCGTCGGCTCCGGACAGCACGGCTGCAGCCATCTGCTCTTCCGGACCCATGTAAAGGGCGAAATCGGTGCCGCCGAAATGGAACAGCAGGCTCTGGAAGTAGCTCTGGTTGCCGGAGGAATCCTTGCAACCTACGATATTGGGGTGCTTGGAGAGCTCCACCACCGTGCCCACGTTTATGAAGGTTTTGACTTTGGACGGCATATTGTAGAGGAATACCGGGAGAGGGCACCTGTCGGCAAGGGCCTTGTACCACGCAATCTGTTCCGCCTGATTGGCAGGGAAATAATACGGGGCGGCTGCAACCACTCCTGCGGCGCCGCACTTCTTAGCGTGTTCCGCGAGGGCAAGGCTGTCTTCCAGAGATGTCTCTGTCACGCCCACCAGCACCGGCACCCGGCCGGCGACATGCCGGGTAACGAGTTCCACATAATCGAAACGGAGCTTCATCGGAAGGCTCTGGCTCTCGCCTGTGGTACCGAGCACGAATATGCCTGCCACTCCGGCTTCGATCATGCGGTCGGCAATACGATTTGCTCCCGCCTCGTCGATATGGGTCGCATCCAGCAGAGGAGTGATCATCGGCGGTATTATTCCCTGAATCTTTTTCATATTATATAATATGTAGTTAAATCGTTATAATTCCAAGTTGTGTTTTAAATTATATATATGTAGTTAAATCGTTATAATTCCAAGTTGTGTTTTAAACAGGATCGACCAGGCGTTTTATTCAATTATTTCCGGGGATAGGACTATCTGCTCCCTCAAAGGCTTCTTGTGGGGGCTTGAGTTAATGTGGGCCATAATGGCTTCCATAGCTTTGCTGGCGAAAGAATCGACCGGCTGGCTTACGTAGATGATGCCTGACCCGTAGATGTCGAAAAGGGGGTTGCGGTCGAAGCAGGCCGCCTTGAAGTCTTTCGGGATGCTGAGCCCGCATTTGTAGATTTCCGATATCACCATGACGGCGAGGGTATTGGTGGCCATCATGAATGCATCCACTCCTCTTTCGCGAGCCGAAGACAGGTAGGCCGACACGTTTCCGTACTCGTTGTGGGCGAAACGCTCAATGTGAATACTGTCCGACAGGCCGGCAGCCTTCATGGCGTCGACGTAGCCCTGCTCTCGGTCGCGGGTGTTGGAAATGCTCATCGAATAAGATACCATATCGATGTTCTTTGCCCCCTTGTCGATCAGCATACGGGTGATCGTGCGGGCAGCCTCGCGGTTGTCCAGCACCACGCTGCTCACGTCCAGCCCGGGCACCTGGCGGTCCAGAAGAACCACATTTATGCCAGCCCCGACGGTTTCGCGGATAATGCCGTCAGCCCCGTCGCAGGGAACCAGGATGAGCCCGTCCACGCCTTTGTTCAGCAGCAGTTCCACGACACGGCGGAACTTGTCCGGATTCTCATCAGAACTGCCGAAGATTACATTATAATTATAGGCGTAGGCCTGGTCCTCCATGAAGCGTGCGATTTCCGCAAAGAAAGGATTGGCGATATCCGAGAGCACAACCCCTATCGTATTGGTGCGGCCCGAGCGCAGTGCACGGGCCGATGTATTGGGCTTGTAATTGAGTCTGTCGGCAACCGCCAATACCCGCCTGGATGTCTCCTGGCCCACCCGGTAAATGTTCTTGCCGGAGGCGTAGTTGCTCATCACGAAGGATACCAAGGCCGTGGACACCCCGGCCTCGCGTGCTATGTCTTTAATGGTTACCGCTCTAGTGCCCATATCTGTGCGCGCTTATTACACGGCAAATATAGCTAAAACGATTTAATAATCCAAATAATTCTGAAAATTCTGGTTGTATTGAGTATCTCTGAAAAAAAAGCATCGCAGGGAAGCGATTCTTTTTCGTGCCCCTAACCGTGATATTCTCGAACCTTTTGTTGGAGGGGATTGAGCGGTTGTGGTCAATGCACGAAATACTGCCTGAACCATCTAAATCGCATATTTCAAATGAGTAGTTGCCACCCTGCGGGGTGGTTTTTTCGTGGCTGAAATGCCCCGATTTAGTATTATCGAGCACTTGTATCCTTATTTGTGGAAAACCATTAAAACACCACAAGATGGACACAAGAGTTCACCTTCGGGTGCTGTTTTTTTGTTGGTTTAATCAGCAAGATTTACACGACCATCATTTTCGGACAAGACACAATAGAGCGCACTGCAAGGCCGATTCCAATTCGTATAGCGGGCTAAAAGCATCGAATTTTGATGTTTTTAGCCCATTATCCGATATATTTCAGTATATTTGCATCAAGTAAAGTTCGTCTATATGAAAATCATTGGTCGCGACGCAGAAAACGCAAAACTCAAGTCCTGGTACAGATCCGGCAAAGCCGAATTCATCGCCATTTACGGCAGACGCCGTGTAGGAAAAACGTACCTGGTGAATACCTTCTTCGACAACCTGTTCACCTTTGACGCCACAGGCATCATCGGCGGCACCCGCACCGAAGAACTCGACGCCTTCTACTCCGCCCTTGTCGAGTACGGTTATTCCGGCCCCAAGCCCAAGAAGTGGATGGAAGCCTTCGAATCCCTGAAAGGCCTGCTGAAAGAGAAAATCGTCAAAGGAAAACGCGCCGTGGTCTTCATCGACGAACTCCCTTGCCTGGCCACGCCCAAATCAGACCTCGTCAAAGCCCTGGACTACTTCTGGAACAAATGGGGCTCCCGCCAGAAAGAACTGATGCTTATCGTCTGCGGCTCCGCCACCTCCTGGATTGTCCGCAACATCATCGACAACAAAGGCGGCCTCCACAACCGTATCACGCACGAAATGCACCTCTTCCCGTTCCACCTCAAAGAAACCAAGGAATTCCTGCAGGCGAACAAATTCAAGTGGAACGACATCACCGTCCTCCAGGCCTATATGATTCTGGGCGGTATACCGTACTATCTGGGCCTGCTGGATTCCGGAATGTCCCTTGCCGACAACATCGACGCCCTTTTCTTCGCCGAAGGTGCCCAGCTTCGCGGTGAGTATGAGCGCCTCTACAAGTCTCTCTTCAAGACCCCGGAGCGCTACAAAGCCATCATCAAACTCCTTTCCGACACCAAGAAAGGCCTCACCCGCAAGGAGATTGCCGAGAAACTCAAGGTCCCCAACAACGGCCACCTAAGCGACATGCTGGAAGACCTCGTAAACTGCGACTTCATCCGGCACTACAACGTCCTTGGCAAGAGCGTCCGTTCCAGCGGAGGCCTCTACCAGCTCGTGGACTTCTTCTCCCTCTTCCACGCATCCTTTATCAAGAGCAAGAATACAGACCCCCACTACTGGCAGCACACGCTGAACACCGCCACCCAGAACAACTGGTACGGACTCAGCTACGAGAAAGTGGCCATGGCCCACATCCCGCAAATCCTTCGCGCCATTGGAATGGACCGCATCCTCACCGAATACTACTCCTGGCGCAGCCAGTCCTCAGACCCGGGTGCCCAGATCGACCTCATCATCGACCGGGCCGACGGTTTCCTGAACATCTGCGAAGTCAAATACTCTAAAGGTGACTATGCCCTCACCAAATCCGAAGCCGACAAAATAGACAACCGAGTGAGCGCATTCCAGCAAAAAACCGGCACCGACAAGAACATCCTCGTCACCCTCATCACCGTCAAACCGGTCAAAGAAAACGCCTGGACCGACACCGTCAGCAGCTTCGTTTCCCTCCAAGACCTCCTCGTATAACGGGCTAAAAACCTCCTTTTTTCACCTTTTTAGCCCGCTATACGTAGCATATTCAAAACCGCCGCCAGCGATGCCAGCCTTGCTCTTCTTCTTCGGGGGCCGTTGTGCGGGCGGCTGTGCCGCCTGTACGGGCTGCTCCGGTTGCACGGGAGGTTCTGGCTGAACTGGCTGAGCGGGCTGTTCCGGCAGGGCCTGCTCGGCTATGGGTTTGCCGCAGTTGGCGCAGAACTTGGCGTCTTCCCGGAGCGGAGCTCCGCAATTGTGACAGAAACTCATATCGGTGTGTTGTTTTGTATGTGCGCGGCAGATGTTATTAATTGCTAAAAGATAAATACTTATGCTCATAATTCCAAAAAACGTCGGCTCATTTATAATAAATGGGTATCTTTGTGCGTTATGAAAAAAGCCTTGCCGGGAATGCCAGATTTGGCCATGGCGATGTCATAGGGTAATTGTATTTACAAAATAATGATGTAAATTTGTAAAAATAAACAACTTATCAGCCATGAACAATAAGCCGGCCTACGAGATGCCCATTACCGAGCAGATTGAGATTCTTCTGGAATCCGCTTTCGCGAGCTTTAAGCCCAACCAGTCTTATCAAGAAGACGAGAATGAATTCAAGTTTGACTAAAATTGTTCTCCGTACCATGAAAAGAAGCATATTTATTTTCGCGGCCCTGATCCTTGCCGCCACATCATGCCAGAAAACAGAGATGGAGAACATTGAGCCGGCAAAGCATGTGCGCACCTTTACCGCCTCTTTCTCCGAGCTTACGAAAACAAGTCTTGATGGTCTTACTCCGGTTTGGGGCGACGGCGATGCCGTTTGGTTTTCCGATGGCGTGAACCAGGAAATTGTAGGTGTCCTGCCGGAAGATATCGGCAAGCCCACGGCTCAGTTCTCTACCTCATCCTTGACTGGCGAGGTCATCTACGCCTGCTATCCGGCCTCTTATGCTATCGGCCACATCTCCGGGACCCACGTCATCTTAAACGTGCCGCAGTCAACGGACGGCTCTTTCAAGAATGCAAATATATGCGTGGCCACGACAAACGACAATAATCTGTCTTTCAAGAATGCCACCTCCATTATCCGCTTTACCAAGGCGACGGCCGACGTAGTGTTGCTCTCCCTGATATGTCAGGGCGACAATTTCCTGGCCGGGTGGATGTCCTTCCGCCACTGGGACGAATCATATAATGGGTACACCTATCATAGAGCAAGCAGTATCGAGATTGACATGAGCGGCCCCGGGCCATACTATGCCGCGGTGTTTCCGCGTACTATGCCTGCCGGGTCGAAGATTGTGATGACCACCAGCACGGGCGCTCAATATGTCCGCAACATCAATGTAGAGAACACCTTTACCCTCAATAAGATAAAGACTATCTCGGTCGATGCCGCCTTCTCCGGCGCCACCCTTGTCTCCGAAGGCTGGGCCGGCTCCGGCACGGAGGATGATCCATACCTGATTGCTTGCGAGGCCGATCTTAAACTGCTGTCCGACAATGTGAACAACCGGGTTAGTTATTACTCTGGAGTCTACTTCAGGCAGGTCGGTGATATCTCGGTTTCAAGTTTCCGCCCCATCGGCAGTACGAATGAAGGAAATGGATTCCAGGGCCATTATGACGGCGATTCCCACACGATTACCATCAACAGTTTCGACCTGAGTTATCTTTCAACGCAAAGCGCAAATGGTTACGAGGTGTATATGGGCCTCTTCGGATGGGTAAAGGGCACATCTGGTACTACACCGAAGTCGGTTATTCGCAATGTCCGTGTGGCGGGAACCATCGACACGGGAAATAACTTTGTCCGGGGGCCTCACTACTACGGCTCCATCTGCGGTTATGCCACAGGAAACGTCTTATTCGAGCAGTGCGGCTCGTCTCTGGGGATGCGGCTTTTCGGCTATTATGCAAATTACGCCAGTCGGGCAAAACTGATGGCGGCGGGCGGACTTGTCGGTTATGCGGCTTCTACCGTACAGATCAACCGATGCTACAATACCGGCAACCTTGCGGCTTATTCCAACGCCAATTCCGGCAACCGCTTTTATGTAGGCGGCATCTGCGGGAATCTGTACGGGGGATTGATCACCTTCTGCTGCAATACAGGCAACATTACCGGCCAGATTACACAGTCCGGTTATGGCGCTTTCGTTGCCGGAATTGCCGCATCCAATACGACTTCCGGCAGCGTGGAGGGCTGTTATAACCAGGGTAATATCATAGCTTACGGCGCCAATTCTACGTCGGCCAAAGCGGTGGGTATCACCTACAATGCCCAGGCGAGATCCTGCTACAATTCAGGAACGGTCAAGTCATACTATGCCGGCAGTTCAACCACCGAAACCAGCTACAGCGCCGGCATTTCCTATCGGCAATCCGGCACTTACCAGAACTGCTACTATCTCCAGGGATGCGCATCCACAGATATGCTTGGTTCCGGCGGCACACTTACCAACTGCACCTACTTCATCAAAGGTGACGGGACAAATGGCGGCCTCATAGAAGGCGACACCACCAGAAGCCTCCTGGATGCGATGAACAGCTACCTGGCGGATGTCCATAACAGCGATCATTACTTCTACGCCAGCCCCGACGCGGATCATTTCCCCGTCCTGGACTACGTCTCCAGGAATATCCTGAACTATTAGAAGTCACATCTTCCCCAGGAACGCACAAAGAAAGCATCGCAGGAAAGGGAAAAACGGAGGCGAATGCCGACACAGGGGGTTCGGGGGATTAGGCCCCCGGTATATCGAAGATAAGGGCACGAAAAAAGAGACCGGCAAGGTCTCTTTTTTTGTGCCCAGAGCGGGAATCGAACCCGCACGGTATTGCTACCACAGGATTTTGAGTCCAGCGCGTCTACCAATTCCGCCATCCGGGCAGGATCAGGGGGCCGTGGTGCAGGGCCGCCCTTGAACTCAGGGCTGCAAATTTACCGTAAAAACGCCGAACTGCCAAATTTTTTGTAAATTTGCGCGTTAAACCTGAACACTATGGGACTATTAGACGGCAAAGTGGCGCTCATCACCGGCGCGGCGCGCGGAATCGGCAAGGCAATCGCGCTTAAGTTCGCCTCAGAGGGCGCAGACGTGGCATTTACGGATCTGGTTATCAACGAAGCGGCGGAAGAAACCGTTAAGCAGATTGAGGCTTTCGGCCATAAGGTGAAGGCCTATGCCTCCAACGCGGCGGATTTCGAAGCAACGCAGGAAGTGTGCGCGCTGATTGAGCAGGATTTCGGCCACATCGACATACTCGTGAATAATGCCGGCATCACCAAGGATGGCCTTGTGATGCGCATGAGCGAACAGCAGTGGGATGCGGTCATTGCCGTCAATATGAAATCGGCCTTCAATTTCATGCACGCAGTTGTGCCGATGATGGCCCGTCAGCGCAGCGGAAGCATCATCAACATGGCTTCCATCGCAGGCCAAACCGGAAATCCAGGCCAGGTGAACTATTCCGCCTCCAAGGCCGGCCTCATTGCCATGGCAAAGAGCGTGGCGAAGGAAATGGGTCCGCGCGGCATCCGTGCCAACGCCATCGCCCCCGGCTTCATCATCACTGAAATGACGGAAGCCCTGCCGGACGCAGTAAAGGAAGAGTATCTGAAACTCATTCCCCTCAAGCGCGGCGGCACCGTTGAGGACATCGCCAACACGGCCCTGTACCTCGCCTCAGACCTGTCGGCCTATGTCTCCGGCCAGGTTATCCCCGTAAACGGCGGCATGTACTGCTAACGATTTCCGCTCCGAACACAGAAACAGAGACCTCGCCGGTCTCTTTTTTCGTGGACTCAAGTGCAAAACAAGCCTTTCCTGCACCTGAACAGGCGAAAAACAGAGTCTCAGGTGCAAATAGAGGGTCTGGTGCACTTGAGTCCCGGGAACAGGGACGGGAGGGGGACGGTTATTGTTTGCAGGCGGCGGAGGCGTCGACGAGGCCGTGGCCGAGATAGTAGTCGGGGGCGTCAAGGGGGCGGGAGGTGGTTTCGAGGCGGCGGCGGAGGTCGGCGGAGGTGAAGCCGGGGCCGCCGCAGGTAGAGACGACCAGTGCGGCCACGCCGGAGACGTGAGGGCAGGCCATGGAGGTGCCGTTCATCCAGCCGTATTTGTTGCCGGGGAGGGTGCTCAGCACCTTGTTGGGCTGGTCTCCGCCGGGGGCGGCCAAATCGGCAAATGAGCCCCAGTTGGAATAGGAGGCCTTGCGGAAACCGGCTCCCAGCGATGTTACAGTAAGTATTCCTTCGTAGGACGACGAACTGGCTTCGCGACGCTCGTTTCCGGCGGCGAAAACCACCAGGCCGCCAGCCATGGGGCCAACCTGGCGGCCATCGGCATCCAGGCCCGCGTATTTCACGAAATAATCCACGGCGGCCTTCACGGATTCCGGGGTGCTGGCTAGATCCGGGTAACCCCAGCTGTTCTGGGAGATTACCGCGCCGTGGTCGGCCCCCCACTTGATTGCCGCGGCGGGGTTTCCGGCGCTTTCATTGCCGGTGAAGATCTGGCAAGACATTATTTTAACGCCGGGAAGCCCGTGGGCGAAGTCTCCGCCCGCTATTCCGCATACGCCTGTGCCGTTGTTGTTGACGGCGGCGATTGTGCCGGCAACGTGCGTGGCGTGCGAATCCGGGGTAATATGGTATGAGTCGGAGTAGAAATTGTAGCCGCAGTGGCCTTCGCTGTCGTACCAGATATTGCCAGCAAGATCCTCGTGGGTGTAATCCACGCCGCCATCTACAACGCAAACAATGACTTCCGGATTGCCGATGTACCCTGAAGACCACGCCGGAACCACATTGATGTCGCACCCGGTCTCGGCGCCTTCATGGGAGCCGTCGTTGTAATAATGCCACTGCCGATAGAAGAGAGGATCGTCGAAGGGGCCTACGGACGCGCCAGGAGCCAGTTCGGCATAAGTGATATCCCCGTACAGGCGCCGTATAGGATCGCATTCCACAAGCGTAATCCCGGGATAAGCCTCCAGGAATGACTTTGCAAGGGAAGTGGGATAGTCCTCGTCGAAATCTATCTGATACCATAGATGCAGGCCCTCTTGGCGCGACCTCGGCTCAAACTCGCCGGCCGGTGCGAATACGCGCTTCATCCGTTTGATGTTCAATCTGTCATCGGCCCGGCGAAGCCCTTTCACATCGGAGACCACCACGTTTCCGCGGCCTCCGGTATGGCTTTCAAGCGCATCGGCAAACTCCGGTGTAACCCTAACCAAGATCTTCCCGGGCGCATACTGGCCATCGTTTTCCAGGATGACGTCATGGGAACACGCCACCAGCGCAAGAAGAATCAGTATCCGAGCTATCCTTTTCATCTTTCGCGCACTGGTCTTATCGGCATGCCGTAAAAGCGGCCGCAGGTCCATTCATTAATGTTTTCCACGGTTCCCTCCGCCCCCAGGAAGTACGCTCCGGCGGGGCCGTTATCCACGCTCCTTGTGAGGCTGGAGGTCCAGTAGTAGCCGTATCGGCCAAATTGTTCCACCTTATTGCCAACGGCCCTGCCCGCGCAGGGGAAAAAGACGCTTTCGCCGGACGGCGCCGATATGCGGAAGCCCCTTGTGCCGTTCAGGGTTTCCAGATTCAGGCGGCCGCCTTCGTAACTTATGAAATCCCACAGTTCCCATAGCTCCCAACGGGTTGGCATGCGCCAGCCTCCGCCAAGATGGACGCGCGCGGGGTCGTCGGACGGCTCGAGCTCGGCAAGGTTGTCCGGCGCACCGGGGCCTGTCCACCACTTCTGGTCGTAGCAGTATTTGCTGAATCCGGTGCCGGCGCCGTTGCTGAAGGAATAATCGGCCCAGTCAAAAAAAGCTTTCGGCCCGGTCTCTCCCCAGGCGAAATAATACCCGGTTTGCTTCTCATCGGAGGCACCCAGATTGAACGAACCCCAAAGCACGCTGAGTCCAAGGTCAATAGCCTCTGGAGCGGGGTAGGAAGGGGATGATGTATCAAAATCAAAAGGCGCGGGAGCCCCTGAAATAGATAGAAATCCGATGTATGAATCGAACCAGAGGATGCGACGATCCAGCCAGTCTTCGATGTACGGGAGCTCCGCTTCGTGATTGTCGTTAAGAGGCCACCTTTTGAAATTCGCAAAGCGCGCATCCTTCAAATCGGCGGCAAGGTTGTGCATCTTCTCCTGGAAAGCGGGGAGTTGCGGCTTTATGTTTTCCCACTCGCGGGCGAGAGTGCCGATGAAATCGGCGGTCTTCAGTAAAAGTGGGAGATAGCTCTCCACCGAGCAAATGCAATAACCTGTTTGTTGGGAGCCGGGTGAGGGCACCGGATCCTGAGGAGTGCGGTTCATCATTCCAAGAATCGATTCCGCATCCCAAACGGGCCCCATCATCAGCTTTCCACCACGGGATGGAAGCACGAAAAACTTATTCGGATCCACATTGCCAAGCACCTCGTTCACGATATACCACCGTGCAATACTCTCAAGATCCAAAAGGGAAGTGTCGCCCCTCTGAAGGCCGTCTTCCAGGTTTTCAATATACTCGGATATGAACTGCTTGTCGAGGGCCGATATGTTTTCGGGATATTTGAAAGTATAGTAATGTTCGAGGCCGCTTTCGAACCAGATCGGCTCTTCTTTCCAATAAGTGTCGTCTTCGATAATGAAGCCGTTCGTCGCTATCGGCCCCACGGATTGCTTCACCGTTTCCGTCAGAACGTAAACGCCAAGATAATCACCGTTTATATACAGTTCCACATACCTGTATTCAGGGGTGTAGGGCATGAGGGCCAGGCGCGAAAGCTCGAAAAGGTATGCCGTTCGCACCAGAGAAAGATCTTTATACTCCGCCAGAAGTATCCATTCCCTGGAAGGGTTCAAACCCAGAAGAGAAGCCTCCCTGTCCAGTTGTATTATGTAGGGCTTCTTCTCGTAATACCGCCAGGTGTAGTTTCCCCGCCCGCGGATACTTCCTTTAAAAGAGGCGCCATCCAGGCCGATGACGGCATCGACATACTTTGTCTTGCTCTCGACGGGAGCGGCAGTGTTCACGGCAATGCGGGGAAGGGATGTCGTTGCCGGCGGGAGTTCCTCCAAGTGCGGTTTTTCCACGCATCCGGCAAGAATAGCCGCTCCCAGCAAAAACAGAATATGCAGATTCTTTCTCATAGACTTCCCCGTGACAAAGATATGAAATAAAAACCGTAACTATCCGGCCGAAAAACAAGAATTGCCCGTTTCTGAATGAGTGACTATCCGGCCGAAAAACAAGAATTGCCCGTTTCTGAATGAGTGGGCCCTGCCGGATATCCACGCAGACCCCTGTAGAATGGCGATTTGCCGGATATCCACGCGGAACACTGTCCGGGGCCGATTTTGTGGATATCCGGCAAGGAAAACGACCAAAATGGCGAAAAACGTTGCCGGATATCCACACAGACATCCGTAGAATGGCGATTTACCGGATATCCGGCCACAGGACGAAGGACTGGCGGGCAAAAAGGGCCTCTGGTGCCCGTGAGCTGGGCGGAAACGATGGTTGGCGGGCAAAAAGGGCTTCTGGTGTGCCCGTGAGCTGGGCGGAAACGATGGTTGGCTGGCAAAACGGGGGTCTGGTGTCCGGGAGCGGGGCGAAAACGAGGCCGGCCGGGCAAAGGGCGGAGCCTAATGGGGCGACAAGTTTGTCTTTTCGGCAAATAATTGCTATAATTGCAGAAAATGCTGTGTATCATGAAATTAAAGTATTTCTCCCTGCTACTTGTGTGTGCATCGCTCTCGGCTGCGGCGGCTCCGAATGAGCCCAGGCCGCTTGCGCTCACGCCGGATACGAAATTTGTCGCCCTGCCGGATTATGCCACGGTGGGTAAGTATATCATCGACGGTGCGTGGACGGTGAAGTCGGGCCAGAACTATGCGTTCTACAATGTGGAGGGCCGGTGCATCTTCGGCTACGAGTACACCGTTCAGGGCAACCGCTGGCCGCAGATGGTAGGCGGCGCCGTGATCATGTACGCCAAGGGCAACACCTACGACAATCCCCAGCAGTACATCCTGTATCTGGACGGCTCGGTGAAGGAGCTGCCCGCGGAATTGACGGCCCCGGCAACGAATTTTGTCGATGGCGTAGCGCTCATCGGCCGAAATGCTGGATTCAAGAAGGAATACATCTACATCAACACCCAGGGAGAAAGGGTTTACGGAGAGCTCACCTCCAAGCCCATGCAGTTCTGCGGGGAGAACTATACGCTTCCCCCGCTCAGGGACGGCCTCCGGGCGTGGTGCGACCCGTCATCGTCGTGGGGCGGGAAGTGGGGATTCATCGACAAGGATGGAAATCTGGTCATCCCAGCGAAATATGACGAATGCCGTTCGTTCAGCGAAGGATATGCCATCGTCAAGGAAAACGGTTCGGTCTATTTCATCGACAAAAAGGGAAACAAGGCCTTCGAGCCGCAGTGGAGCGGCGTTTCCGGCATCCAGTCGGTGAGCGACGTGCACGACGGAATCATTTCCGTGAGCGGCTATTCCGTGATGACATATTATAATACGAAGGGGGAGAAAATCGGCGAAGTGGACGGCGGTAGCTCCTTCTATGGCGGCTATGCGTTCTACAACATAAGCTCCGACTATTACTCCGGCACAACCTGGGTGATGGATAAAACCCTGAAGCAGGTGGGGAAGGCCGATGCCATCTACCTGGAATGGAATTACAACGGCCACACGCCCGATTTCAACGACCTTGGAGTCGCCACCTCAAGCGGCAAGAAGGTGATTGCGCCGGACGGCACCGTCCTCATACAGCATCGTGGAGTGAACGGCAACAGGGCCAACGACTACGAGATTGGGGATTTCAGTGGCAGCGGCTATGCCAAGGCGGAGCTGAGGCACAACGGCGACAAATATTACGGCTTCATCGACCTGGAAGGAAAATTCGTGATTGTGTTCGACTGGAACCGAAGCGTGACGGAAATCACCAGGGACGATAACAATCCTTATCTGATAATTGATCCCCCGGGAGGTGATCCCATCGGAGATCCCATCATTTATCCCATCCCCATAAACCCCGAAAAGGAAGACCCCATCGGCCCCAGGAACACCTCCAGGCAGGCATATACCGTTAGCGTGAGGGCGGAACCGGCCGAGGGCGGCAGCGTCTCCGGAGGCGGGCAGTATTACAAGGACGACAAGGTGAAACTTGCCGCTACCGCAAGCGACGGATGGAAATTCACGGGCTTCAAATGCGAAACCCAGGGCGTGAGAATTAGCGAGGCGGGAGAGTTCACCATCGACGGCAAGGACGTGTCGGTGGTGGCCAATTTCGTAAAGAAAGATGTAATAGAGGACGTGACCACCACCGGGGCCTTCTGCGCCCATCAGGACATTTCCGTGAACGACGGCGAATACCATCTTATCTATGATGCCTACATGGAGATGAGCGCCGGAAAAGACATCGATACGCCTTACGGAAACAACACATCAGGTTTCCTCACCTGCATGATCGACGGCGACGAAGTGATAACCGTAAAACAGAAGGTGAACGGCAAGGAATCCACGCTTTCATGCAGGATGTTCTTTGTGCCGATGAAGATTTCCGGCATAATCAAGGCCGATGGGAAGCAGTATCTGGTGCTCGACGGCGGCCAGATGCTCGTTGGAGGCATAACTTTGGGCAAGGAAGACCCCCTGGCCGCCCTGTTCATCGAACTGGTGGCGGGCCACGACACCTTCGGCACGGTATCCAAAGGCCGATATCGCCTCGAACTCACGCAGTTCGACCCCTCAACCGGCGAATGCACCTTCGGCAACCTGGAGCGTTTCCATCCGCGGATGGGATGGATCCTCTCGGACGACTATCCCTCCACCCACGAGGACCGTGGCTTCTTGTCGGTAAACGTGGACGCCAGCATCCCCGGCGAATTCTTCCGCGGCCTTCACATGAAGCCCTGCTCCAAACGGCAAGTCCAGTGGACTCCCCCGAAGAGCTGGAGCGAAGACGCCTACGACGCCCTCGTGAAAGACCTTCTCCAGCAGCTTGGCGCGCTCGAGACCGACTGGGATATGACGTTTGGGAAATAAGGTAACTACTTCTTTTTGTAGATCTTGCCGAGGTCGAGGTCTTCGCCGATGGGCATTTGGGGGTCGGTCACCGATACGTCGATGATGCGGCCGCGGCGGAGCATGACCTCTTCCTCAAGGAAGCGGAGCTGCTCTTTCATACAGTAAAGCATATTAGCGGCCATGTCGTGGGAGTGGCCCGCGTAGCTGTAGAAGTGGTAGGTGTAGCCTTTGGGGGCGTAAATGTCCTTTACAAGGGCGCTGGAGCCGTACATTCCGTATTTACCGAAGGTTCTTTTGCCGATCATCACGGCGCCGTCCTTGGTGCCGTGGACGAGCAGCTGCGGGGCCGGGGTTCGGGAGTATGTGGGCAGGCCGGTGAGCGTCATTAGCGCTCCGGCGAAAGACATCACGCCTTTGAAATGGAACCCTTCCGGGAGGCCCGCCGCCTCCGCCAGGGATGGCGCGCCGTTCCAGGCGTTGCACGCGTCAAGTTCCGCGGCCAGGCTTATCATCGCCCCTGCGGAATTACCCATCATCACGATGTTCTCCGGGTCTATGCCCTTCTTGTCGATGAGAAACTTAACCGCGGAGAAAACATCCTCTACGCCGATGTCCACGGCCCTTTTCGTGAGCCGGCAACTCTCGAACAGGTGGAACACGTCGAACTTCATGTCGATGCCCTTGAGCCCCAGGCGATAATCCACGGCCACCACGCGGTAGCCATGGTCCATATACTCCTGGAACCAGGGGAAGTAGAACGGGTCGTTGCGGAAGCCCCAGATGAAGCCGCTGCCGAAGGCGAAGACCAAAGTGGGCTTCTGGATGCCTTGGAACGTGGTTTCGGAGCCCGGGGTGGGTTCGTAGATGTCCAGGAACAGGTCGCAGGTATCCCGGTGGGCGAAGAGGCAGGTCTCCGAAGGGGTGAGCTTGGGGGTGTTGTCATCGGCCTGAGCCTGAACGCCAGGGACACCCATTGCAAGGGTTGATGCCATAAGAAGGAGTAGGATTCTTTTCATAAGCACAAAAATAATCCTTATATTTGGAGAAACAAAATCACGTAATATGTTTTCAAAGGAAATTTACGCTAGGCGCAGGGAAACACTCCTGCGGAAAATGAGGGAAGCCGGCCAGAACGGCATGGTGCTGTTCGTGGGCAACGTGGAGGCCCCCGCCCAATATAAGGACAACTGCTATAAATGGCGTCAGGACAGCTCCTGGCTGTATTTCTTCGGCATCGATGAGCCGCATTATGCAGCGCTCCTGGACATCAATACCGGGGCGGAATGCATTTATGCCGATGACGTCGATATCGACGATATCATCTGGATGGGCCCCCAGCCTTCGGTTCAGTCCAGGGCGGAGGGCGTTGGCGTGGCGAAATCGGCCCCCTATGCCGCTCTGGAGGAGGCTCTGAAGGGTGGACGCCCGGTGCATTTCCTGCCGCCGAGCCGGTACTACAACACGATGGAACTGGCGCGTTTGATGCCCGGAGCGGAGCCGTCGCTGCCGCTTATCAAGGCGGTTGTGTCGATGAGGCTCATCAAGGAGGACATCGAGATTGCGGCGCTGGACGCGGCCTGCGACCTGGGTTACGAGATGCACAGCATCGGCCGGGATAATATAAAGCTCGGCATCATCGAACAGGACATTGTGGGTAAGATGGAGGGCTTCTGCCTTGAAAAGGGCTGGGGCGTATCGTTCCCCACGATTCTCACCCAGCACGGAGAAACGCTGCATAACCACCTGCACGACAAGATTATAGAGCCTGGAAAACTGATGGTGATAGACGCCGGCTGCGAGAGCAACGAGCACTATGCGTCGGACTTCACCCGCACATATCCCACTTCCGGGAAGTTCTCCACCAAACAGAGGGAGATTTACCAGATTGTGGCCGATTGCAACGAGCTGGCGTATTCAATCACACAGCCCGGAATCACATACCGCGAGGTGCATCTAGCTGTTGCGCGCAAGATGCTGGAGGGGCTTTCCGCGCTTGGTCTTGTGAAGGGCGACCTGGACGAAATGGTTGCCGCCGGTATCGCCGGCCTGTTCCAGCCCCACGGCCTTGGCCACAACATGGGCCTGGACGTGCACGACATGGAGGATCTGGGCGAGAACTATGTGGGCTACGATGAAGGCCAGGTGCGCGCAAAGCAGCTGGGCCTCGGTTCGCTGCGCATGGCAAGGAAGCTTGTTCCCGGCCATGTAATCACCGATGAGCCGGGTATTTACTTCATCCCTGCACTCATCGAAAAGTTCAAGAAGGAAGGCCTTGGCGGCGACTTTGTGAATTACGCCGCGCTCGAAGGCTACTACGATTTCGGCGGCATCCGTCTGGAAGACGATGTGCTGGTAACGGCAGAAGGCGCCCGCCGCCTTGGCCATCACCGCCTCCCCATCGCCCCGGACGATGTTGAGGCCGCCATGAAATCGTGTTGAAAACTTTGTTAATTAATTAAAAATTACTATCTTTGTCGCCCCAAAAAAGCGGGACATAAGACCCGCGGATTTGGGGCGTAACTATAACTTATTTATTAACAAACATTTATGCCAACAATTCAACAACTTGTCCGCAAAGGACGCGAGCAACTTGAAGTAAAGAGCAAGTCTCGCGCGTTGGATGCTTGCCCTCAGAAGCGCGGCGTGTGCCTCCGTGTGTACACCACCACGCCTAAGAAACCTAACTCGGCTATGCGTAAGGTAGCCCGTGTGAGGCTTTCCAACACCAAAGAGGTCAACGCATACATCCCCGGAGAAGGCCACAACCTCCAGGAGCACAGCATCGTGCTTGTGCGCGGCGGCCGTGTAAAAGACCTCCCCGGTGTCCGTTACCACATCCTTCGTGGTGCCTTGGATACAGCTGGCGTAGACGGCAGGACCCAGTCCCGTTCCCTCTATGGCGCCAAACGTCCCAAGAAAGCCAAGAAGTAATTTACAAATCACCTAACAATTTTTCAAAATGAGAAAAGCGAAGCCTAAAAAGAGGATTCTACTTCCTGATCCTAAGTTTCACGACGTGGAGGTTACCCGTTTCGTGAACAATCTTATGCTCCAGGGGAAGAAGAGTATCGCGTATTCGATCTTTTATGATGCTATCGACATGGTAGGCGAGAAGATGAAAGATTCTGACAAGGCTCCTCTCGATATTTGGAAGTCCGCATTGGAGAACGTGACTCCTCAGATTGAGGTCAAGTCACGCCGTATCGGCGGTGCAAACTTCCAGGTGCCGACCGAGTTGCGTCCGGAACGCAAAGTCTCCGTAGCCATGAAGAACCTTATCCAGTTCGCACGCAAGCGCTCGGGACACTCGATGGCAGAAAAGCTCTGCGCGGAAATCGTAGCCGCCTACAACAGCGAAGGTGGCGCCTTCAAGCGTAAGGAAGACATGCACAGAATGGCAGAGGCCAACAAGGCATTTGCACACTTCCGTTTCTAAGATCTGTAAACTGAATGGCCAAGAGAGATCTCAGGTACACACGTAACATCGGCATCATGGCGCACATCGATGCCGGTAAAACCACTACGTCCGAACGTATCCTTTATTACACCGGGAAAACCCACAAGATAGGAGAGGTACACGAAGGCGCGGCCACCATGGACTGGATGGTGCAGGAGCAGGAGAGGGGAATTACCATCACCTCCGCAGCAACTACGGCATTCTGGCACTATGAGGGCGAAACCTTCCAGATCAACCTTATCGACACTCCCGGGCACGTGGACTTCACCGTGGAGGTGGAGCGCTCGCTGAGGGTTCTGGACGGAGCGGTTGCCACATTCTGCGCCGTCGGCCGGGTTCAGCCCCAGAGCGAAACCGTCTGGCGTCAGGCCGATAAATACAATGTGCCGAAGATCGCGTATGTGAACAAGATGGACCGGGTAGGGGCCGATTTCCTCGCATGTGTGGAGGATATCAAGGTCAAACTCGGAGCCACCGCGGTTCCCGTCTGTCTCCCCATCGGTGCCGAAGACAAGTTCGAAGGCATCATCGACCTCATCGACATGAAGGCTATCTTCTACAATTCTTCCGAGGAGCTCGTGAATTATCACGAAGGCCCCATTCCGGAGGAACTCAAGGGAGAGGCCGCGCGCTGGAGGGATATCCTTCTGGAAGCGGCCGCGGAATGCGATGAGTCGCTTATGGAGAAGTTCTTCGAGGATCCGGATTCCCTTACCCGCGAGGAGATTATCGCCGCGCTGCGCAAAGGCTGCATCTCGATGCAGATCGTGCCGGCCTGCTGCGGTTCCTCCTTCAAGAACAAGGGCGTACAGTTCCTCCTGGATGCCGTTATGAGGTATCTGCCTTCTCCGCTGGACAAGGGGTCGGTAACAGGAACGCACCCCCGTACCGGAGACGAACTTGAACGCAAACCTTCCGCAGACGAACCCTTCTGCGCTCTCGTATTCAAGATTGCGACGGATCCCTTCGTGGGCCGCCTCGCTTTCATGAGGGCGTATTCCGGACGTCTGGATGCCGGTTCCTACGTATATAATACGCGTACGGGCAAGAAGGAAAGGGTTGCACGCCTGTATCAGATGCACTCCAACCACCAGAACCCCATCGAGTTCGTGGAGGCGGGTGATATCTGCGCAGCCGTGGGCTTCAAGGAACTCCACACGGGCGACACGGTGTGCGATGAGAGCCATCCCATCACTCTGGAATCCATGGATTTCCCGGATCCGGTTATCGGCATCGCGGTAGAGCCCAAGACCCAGCAGGATCTTGACAAGCTGGCCGTGGCGCTTGGTAAACTGGCGGAGGAAGACCCCACCTTCACGGTGAAGTCGGACAACGAAACCGGGCAAACCATCATCTCCGGCATGGGAGAGCTCCATCTGGACATCATCGTGGACCGTCTGCGCCGCGAATTCGGCGTAGACATCAACCAGGGTGCTCCGCACGTCAACTACAAGGAAGCTATCACCACCAGCACTCAGCTGCGTGAGGTTTTCCGCAAGCAGACGGGCGGCCGTGGAAAGTTCGCAGACATCGTGGTCGAAATCGGTCCCGCGGACGAAGGCGTCCAGGGGCTCCAGTTCGACAATCAGGTCAAGGGTGGCAACATCCCCAAGGAATTCATCCCCTCCGTGGAGAAAGGATTCCAGGCCGCAATGGCAAACGGCGTCCTTGCCGGAAACGAGGTCCCGTCCCTGAAAGTTACCCTTCTGGACGGCAGCTTCCATCCGGTGGACTCAGACCAGCTCTCCTTTGAGCTGGCCGCCAGGATGGCTTTCCGCAATGCCTGCCCCAAGTGCCATCCGGTACTTCTCGAGCCCATCATGTCGCTCGAGGTAGTAACTCCGGAAGAGTACATGGGCGACATTGTGGGAGACCTCAACCGCCGCCGCGGCCAGATTGTCGCAATGGACTCCAGCGGGAGCGGAGCACGCATCGTCAAGGCGTTTGTTCCTCTTGCAGAACAGTTCGGTTATGTCACGGTGCTGCGTACGCTGTCCAGCGGACGTGCTACCAGCACCATGACATTTGACCACTATGCCGAAGTCCCCGCAACGCTCGCAAAGGGCATTGTGGAAAAGAGCGGCTACTCAACCAGGAACATGTTCCCTGACGACACACTTTAGCAAAAATTTAAAAGTTTAGCAATATGAGCCAGAAAATCAGAATCAAACTGAAATCATTCGATCACATGCTGGTGGACAAGTCCGCAGCCAAGATCGTGGATACAGTGAAGGCAACGGGTGCAAAGGTTGTGGGTCCCATTCCTCTTCCTACAGGCAAGAAGATCTTCACTGTGAACCGCTCCACCTTCGTTAACAAGAAGAGCCGCGAGCAGTTCGAACTCGACTCCTATGTCCGTCTTCTGGACATCGACGACAGCAACGCAAAGACCGTCGATTCCCTGATGAAGCTGGAACTCCCTTCGGGTGTCGAGGTGGAAATCAAAGTGTGATAGAGCACGCGATTTTTTGCTATCTTTGTATTAGATAGCACCCGGTCCCTTAGCTCAGTCGGTTAGAGCAGCGGACTCATAATCCGTGGGTCGTGGGTTCAAGTCCCCCAGGGACCACAAATATGGCTTGCACAATTTGTGCAAGCCATATTTGTAGTCCCTTCTTCTTCGAAGATACCGGGGGGCTAACCCCCCGAACCCCCTGTGTCGGCCAAGGCCTCCGATTTTGTGTCCCCTTCCATTTAGATTTTTATTCCCAGTTGCTTGGCGGCGCTGTTGATCAGCTTGTCCAGCATGATGGGTTTGGTGATGAAGTCGTTGGCGCCGAGGTTGTAGGCCTTCACGATGTCTTCGTTGGAGTTGAGGGCCGAGAGCACAACGACGCGAAGATCCGACAATTCGGGATTCTTGCGTATTTGCTCCAGAGTTTGGAAGCCGTCCATGATGGGCATCATAATGTCCAAAAACACCAAATCAGGCTTGTCTGCGAGGATTTCCCGCATTGCTTCAAGTCCATTTTCCGCCTTGAGAATGCGAAATCCGAAGCGTGAAAGCATTTTCTCCACCAACATCACATTCAGGGGGACATCATCCACCACAAGGATGCTGTATTTGCTGAGGTCCAGTTTGAGGTCTTCCATTACTGCAGGTCGGGTTTGCCTTCGCGAATGCCTGCGATCCACACCTTGGGCGTTACGCCGGTAACTTTCTTGAAGATGCTGTTGAATGCCGATGCGCTGAGGAAGCCGCATGCCGCGGCTATTTCGTCCTGCTTGGCGCTGCGGTGATTGATGATATACTGCTCTGCATAGTCTATGCGCAAAGTGTTGAGCAGTTCCGGGAAGCCAAGGTTATAGGTGTTGTTCACCAGCTTGGATACATAGGTCTTGTTGGTTTTCAGGCGGTCTGCCACATCGCCCAGGGTGAGGCTTGGCTGCAGGAAGAGCTGCTCTTTCACCATAAGCGTCTGGAAGCGGGAGAGGAGGCTGTCGTCGTCCCAGGTTCTTGCCATGGAGGCGAAAAGATTCTCCTTGACAAGAGTGGATTTCGCTCCGCCTTGCTGCATGGCATCCGGATCCTCATGGATATGTTCGCCGATTTTCTCCCTCAGGCGTCGAAGGCCTTCTTCCTCCGCCTCGTCCAGAAGGTCGTCCAGCGTAAATTCAACTATAATCGACTTGATTTTGTCGTTGTAGTTGTACACCATCACGTGCCTCATATTCTCTAGTGTAACCTTTTCCCTTGCGCCGAATAGCGCCGTAAAGGCTACGTTGAAGACAGCTGCCGCCATCGCGAGCGAAATAATAATCAGCAGCCATGGATGTTGTTGAAGTATCCGGTTGCCGATAAGGATTTTTGCCAATACCAAAACAATAGGCAGGAACAGGTTCGAGAACTGAATCTGCATCACAGAGATTGGCTCGCCTTTTCTCCAGAAGTCGCGGAAATCTTTGATTTTGAACCTATTCTTCCGGGCATGGTACACAAGCATGATGAATCCCAGCAACAGTTCCGTTCCAATGACGACTCTGAAAAGTACAAAAGTCCACAGGTAATAGGCAAAAAGCACTTTATCCTCTCTTGGACGGCGAACCGGAAGGCCTTCGTTGTAGATGTCGTGCAGATAATTGGCAATAGGTTCCACTCCTTTAAGGTGTGTTATCAGTGCGCTGGCCGTGATAAATACAACCGGAATTATAGCCCAGGACCATTGCGCCGATGTGAATTTTGTCTTATGTTTGAGCTGGTACAGGTACATCCACATCAGAGGAATGAGGCATGGACCGGCGAATAGTTCCAGCAAGGTCATATAAACAAGTAATTCCGGATTCACATCCGGATTTGCATAGCTTGAGTCTGTTACAAGGAATAGCCCAAGCATTATCAGAAAGAGTGCAAATATACCATATGTGCACGTTCTTCGGGATACGAAATAATTCAACAATATCCACCCGAAGCAGGCCGCAGCCGGCAATAGTAGAAACAGTAGTCGTATCATAGCGGCCTAAAATACATTGTTGTCTTCATAAATATGGGTTTCCCAATCCGATACGCTGGCGGAGAAGGAGATTGACTGATAGATATCTCCGGTGTCCAGCCCAAGATGGAAAGTGTACTGCTTTCCATACTCGAACACGTTTCCGGGTATTACGTTGTACAGCATGAAGCGGGCAACCTGACCGGTAAGGGCGCTGTATGTGAAACCGCCGATGGTGAATGCCTCCACATCGTACTCCACGAGAACGCACTGTTTTCCCGGCCGGATTTCGTCCGGAACCGAATAGTAGCGGCTGCTCTCCGACATCCTGGGTACCAGGCGGTCCCTTCCGACGAAATTCTCTTCCATCTCCAGCTTCGCATCCCCTTCGAATACCACCACGTCCCTGAAATACCCCTGACGCCTCCAGAGGCCAAGATTAGCACCCATATTGTTAAGGAATACGCCAGCAGACGCTACATTGGTAGCGGTAACCTTGCGAATATGGATAAGGCCTTGCAGCTGAGGATCCGACGTCACATCCTGCAGCGTAAAGCCGATGTCGTTGGTAATGTGCTGGAATTCGAAGGGAATGAGATTGATCCGGTCGATTGCCTGCTCTACAGTTTTTGATACAAGCGGACCTGCGTCCACATCGTTGATTGCAAATGGAATTGAATATGCGGAATTGTCGTCCTCGTACTTCACGCCTTCCACATAGGGATAATAAGCGCTCATTGCGATTTTGTCCCTTCCTTTCCACATATCCGGATTGAACCAACCAGTATAAGTATCCCCGGTGCTTTGCGCGCGCTCATTGTCGATGAGCACTTCATGGGTATAGAAATCCATGCCCACGACGCCGATAGGCCTATCCGTATCCATGGTGGCATAATTGTCTCCCACGTCTACTCCACCCTTAGTGGCGATTTTGCTGCGGGGAATAACCTCGCCGTCCCTGGTGACGGTGATTTCGAACTCCACCTTTTCTTTCTTCTCGTTGGAGCCGGGGAGCGCCGGACCGCCGGAATTGTTCAGCCCGATCTCGTCCACCTTCAGACAGGAGGACAGGCAGATGATCGCGGCCGAAGCGGCCAGGAGGGCGGGGTTCAGGTGCTTATACATAGTATAGTTTTGTTTTCAAGTGCAAAGATATGTAAAAATTATTTTACAAACAAGAAATAATTGCAAATTCTTGACAATTTTGCCAAAAATTTGCAAAAAAGCATAAAAACCGTAAATGACGGGCTTCAGTCGGTTTTATGATTCTTGTCGGTTAGGCTTTCAATCCACATCCGCGGAGGTATTCCTTTAACCTTTTTGAATATGTTATTGAATGATGAAGCGCTCAGAAATCCGCAAGCTTCGGCAATTTCAGCCTGTTTTGCACCTCTATGACTAAGAATGTATTGTTCTGCGTAATCTATCCTAAGAGCGTTCAAGAGTTCCGGGAACCCGATGTTATAGGTGTTGTTCACCAGCTTTGACACATAAGTCTTGTTGGTATGCAGTTGCTCCGCCACTTCGGTTATAGACAGGCTTGGCTTGAGGAATAATTTGTCTTTAACCACAAGTTTCTGAAAGCGGGCAAGAAGATTTTCATCATCCCAGGTGCCAGCCATTGTTGCAAACAACCGCCCGGCAGTTGCCGATTCGCCCGTATCCGCTGCACTGTCCGTTGCTTTCTTGGGGTTCCGCTCATCGAGTTTCCTATGTAAACGTTCAAGGCTATTCTCGTCTGCATGGTCCAGAATCTCGTTCATTGAATACTCAAGGATGGCAGACTTGTTCTGTTTATTGTGGTTGTAGAACACAATAAAGCGCATGTTGTTTAATGAGATTTTGTCGATTGCGCCAAACAGAGAAGTAAAGGAGATGTTGAGAATGCATAAAGTGATTATAATCGCCAGGGTTATGTTCAGCCAAAGATGATCTCTCGGAGCACCGTTTTGCAGTATGACTTTTACGAAGACGATTATAATGGGAAGGATGAAATTGAAAAGTTGAAGCTCCAGCGGGGAACATTTTGCGCCTTTGCTTGCAAACCGGAGAAGGTCGCCTGGGGACAATTTTTCTTTAATCAGATACCAAACCAGATATCCGACAGCCCCGAACGCCTCAATTGTCACAATAACCCTGAAAACGACGGATGTGAAGACGTAGTATAAATATTCCGCTTCGCCTTTATACTTTGAGACAACCCCTGTACCATTATTATTCAGCTCGTCCAGGAAAGAGGCTATAGCTTTTGATCCAGACAAGCCATGCAGAATGGCACCGGTAGCCAGAAGGTACACCGGTATGGCAAGCCACAGGTATTGCCATGAGGCAAAGCGGGAATCGCTCTTTAGCTTACGCAGGTACATCCACGCCAGCGGAATAAGGCAGGAGGCGGCGACGATTTTTACAATATTTGCAACACCAAGCGCGTGAGGGTTAATCGCCGGGGCGGCATAGAGAGAATCTGCCAGACAGAAAACACCGGTTGCCAGAAGAAGAATCTGAAATATGACGAATGTGCTTGTCCTGCGTGAGAATAAAAAACTCTGCACTGAACAGAACAGACATGCAAAAGACGGCAAAATCAATATGAGGAAAGCCAACATTGCAATCAATCCTTGCGCCAAATATAAATGCTACAGACAAAGATAAATAAAGTTAAAGTGAGTTCCAAAAGTAATTATAAATTCAAAAAATGTTTTTGAAATAGAAAAATTTTCAAGCGCGTAGTACGCGCGCACGCGCAATATATATAGGTATATGGGCGTCATGCATCAAGGGGCGTTCATGCTATACTCAAAAGTCGTAGGATAGGCTTTGTCCAGAGAGTAATCAACGAACTGTTAAATCCAGAAGGGTCATCAAAAACAGGTTCTATTCTCTATTTAACCATCAGGGGCAGGTTATGCTTTGGAATAGTTAAATGCCTCGCGTACGGTCGCCAATTGTCGACATGTATCAATTTTGAAATTGATACATGTTCCCGTTAGAATGCCGTACACGTAGTATTCTGCATCCCCGATAAGATAAAGAACCCCTTATGACCCTATATTGCAAAGGCGTCCAGAAATAGACAAACGCGCCGTCTTTTTGTTATACTCTTTGTTCAGGGAGCCATCTAAACGTTATCTCCTCCTTTTTTAATAAACCATAATCCCGATAGATCGCACATTATTGGATATGGCGGTATACTTGATCTTATCGCCTTTCTCGTAACTTTCCGCCATGGACATCTTTTATTAATGACGTTTTAAACACTTCCGGAAACGGTTGATCTCACATTCTTGTATCCTCTTTTAATTTTAACGAAATAGCCATTCTACGCACGCCGATTTGTTTATGTATCAAAATTAAAAGCCTAATTATGCACCTTCGGATGTCTGCCAGACGCTTTGTTTTTGGGTTAATTATACCGATCAAAATTCACCTTCTTTTCCAGAATATTATATTAATGTTCCCCGTCAGTAATCCGGTATCCGACTAATGGGTCTTGGTTCCTTTTGAGCCTTTATTACCGTTAACCATTAGAGTGCTTCCTGCAGAATCTTTTCCACTTAATTTGTATTAGTTTTCCCTTTTCGGCGCCCATCATACCCAAATTCTGCTATTTCTAATTGATAAAATTTTGTTAAAGTATCAAAATTGTAAATTTGTAAATTCGCTCTTTTGATATTGTTGCACAAGTAGATGCTTTTTTTTAACTTAGTGCTGCAATGAAAAATCGGCTTTACATATTGTTCTCTATTTTGCCTATAATTTTTATGTTATTATCGGCAAGTAACAATTTTGTTTCAGCCCAGAATTTCAGTCATTTTCTTCATTTTCGCATTTCAGATTCTCATCTTGATGAGAACTGGATGGATAATCTTAAACAGATTAAAGCTATCCAGGAGTTATTTGATCATAATACCCCTTCTAAAATAGAAGTTTTTTCAGCCGCATCTCCTGATGGTCCTTATTCTTTGAATAAGAAGCTGTCAGTTGAGAGGTCGCATTCTACTGTAAACCTTATTAAAAGGATATGCCCCTCACTCCCGGATTCAATTTTTGTCGTCAATTCCTTATCCGAAGATATTGATGGCGCTATTAAATTAATCCTCGAAAGTGGCCAACCATGGGCCCAGGAGGCCGTTTCTTTACTTCGTAAAGGCGGGAGCGATCCGGAAGAAGCGCTACGTCATTTTAAAGATGGTATTGTATGGCGTTATCTTGCCGATAATATTTATCCCATGCTTCGCCGTTCAGAGATTTCTATTATATATGATAATAATGATCTTTCTGGTGGCGTGACCCCTGTTGTCTCCACATCGGAAGGTTCTAATAATCAGGCAAATAACTCCGTTGTTAATCCGCTTTCAACCACATCCGCCAATTCGTCTGGTAAGGTTCCAGGGTGGGCCTATGCAGTAATGGCGTTATTTGCTTCAGCAGCTGTTGTTTTCGGTGCCCTCTACGCGCGCGAGCGCAAGCGCACACGCGACCTTATTAATAATAATATAGATAATCGGCCCGAAGAGCCTATTCAGCCACCTGTTGCGCCCGTAGAAGATTTAGAGATTCCCGAGTCCCCAGAGGAGCCGGTTATTTTCCCTTCAGAGGCGGCTGATTCAGCTGAAGATCTGTCGTTCCTGGGGCAGGTAAAGGCCAAAATCCAGGAAAATATCGCAGATTCAGGCTTTGGCGTTGAAGAATTGGCCACTGCGATGGGCATGAGCCGCATTCATCTCAATCGCAGGCTGAAATCAGAGGCAGACGCATCTCCTTCTGTGCTTCTTAAAGATGCCAGAATGGCGCTTGCGGCCCAACTTCTTAAGGAAGGCACTAAGAGTATTGCTGAAATATCTACCATGTGCGGCTTCTCAACGCCCTCTTATTTCGCAACGGCATTCAAGGATTATTATAATATCTCCCCGTCTGAGTTTATTTCGCATAGTTAAAGGGCGATTTAGCGAAACATAACTGCAAAAACAATCGGCCAGGAAATGCGCAATCGGATGATAAATCCGTTGCGCATACTTGTTTTTCTGCAGAAATACGCAAACACTAGGGGCGAAACGCCGAATTACCCACCAAAACGAAACATGCCGAAACGGTTTAAAACATCAAGAATCGACAAAAAATTCCAAAAATCAAAAACTTTTGTGAATTCATAAATGCGGGGGGGGGGGGCAATAATGGAACGCATTTTGCACCTCCTGTTGTTGATAATGTTGTTAATATCCGCCAAGGAATCAAAACCTCAAGTCGTGAAGAATCCACCACAGCGGTCTGGGTGCCATTTTTGCCCCGGTTTTTAATTTTTTTTAGGAACGACGTCAAGAATAAAAAAATTTGTAAAAATGTGAAAAAAAATTTTGTATTCTAAAAATCTTGCCATATCTTTGCACCCAATTGGTTGTCAAAGTAACTCGAATGCTGGCGTGGAGCTTTGCAATCAAGGACGCTAATAACAGTGAATTAATGTACACGAAAAGCTTAAAATCAATGCTTTATGGGATTACTCTGCGAGTAGTCCTGGCTTTCGTGTTATCACTCGCGGCGTCAATTTTTTCTTACGCGCAGGACCGCACCGTACGTGTTTATTACCCGTACGACGACGCAACTTTGATGCGTGACTACATGGACAACGCCAATGCTTTTGCAGAAATCGCCGAAATTATAGCAAGCAACAGCGAAGTTGTCCCTTGCTTTGAAATCATTTCTTATTCCTCACCTGAAGGTGATTGGAATTATAACCTCCAGCTCTCTCGCAGAAGGGCAAAATCCCTGAAGCGTTATCTCGAAAGAAAATATCCCGAGCTTGTCGGCAATATTACGATTAATCCCAATGCCGAAGCCTGGGAAGAACTACATAACCTCGTTTCTCGCGACAGGCGTCTTTCTGAAAGCTCCCGTGCTGAAATTCTTCGGATTGTCGACAGCGACAAAGCACCGGACGCCAAGGAAAGGGAACTCCGGGACATGGAAGGCTACAAGAAATTCTACAGACATTTCTTCCGCAGCCTCCGTTATGCCCAGATCTCTGTCGTGGGAGAAACACCAAAGGTGGCAGCCAGCGGAACCGACGGAGTGGAATGTGCCGACGCGATAGTCGCCACAGATTCTACCTCAACTGTTATTAGCGACGTCTCCGAAAAACTCGAGGAATCCGTGTACAATACCGAAACTGCAGAACACGCCAGCAACGATACTACTGCCGTTTCCGGTTCCGCTGCCACTGCTTCCGATTCAACCTCGGTTGCATCTTCTGGCTCAGCTTCACATTCCGGCTCCACTTCTTCTACTTCAAGTTCTACTTCAAGTAGCGCTTCCGCCGTTTCTTCTTCTAATAACGCGGGAGAACCCACGGTTGCAAGCGTCGCCGGCGTCCCTGTCGTATATTTCCGCTACAACGAAGACTTTATCCGCCCGGATTTCAAGCACAACGCCGAAAATCTTCAGGAAATCGTCCGCATGATCCAGGCTGGTGAGATCACCGACTTCACAATTGCCGGTTTCTCCTCACCTGAAGGTCCCGTAAGAACAAACGTGAGCCTGAGCCTCCGCCGCGCTAAGGCTTTGAAGAGATATCTGGTGAATCTGTTCCCCGAACTGGAAAACAAGATCACCATTGTAAATGGCGGTGAAAACTGGAGCGGTCTCCGCGAGCAGGTTGAAAACGGCACCGCCCTCACTGATAGCGAGAAGGCAGAGATCCTGAATATCATCAACAGCGACGCCAATCCTGAAACCAAGGAGGCGCGCCTCCGCGGGACAACGTCCTATCGCAGGATCATGCACAAGTACCTCCCGAACATCCGTTGCGCATCCTTCGTGACCGACATTGCGGGGCGTACTGGACAAACTGTAGCAGAGCCTCAGGGCGACAATGTCCCTGACGACCCCGCCACCCACCAGCTTGACACTGTCAGCACCCAGATCGACACCACGGGCGCCATCGGCAGCCAGGTGGTCACTCCGGTGGACACCACCGTCACCCCGGTCGACACCACCGGTGCCATCGGCAGCCAGGTGGTCACTCCGGTGGACACCACCGCCGTTCAGACAGATACCCTGGAGCACAATACAACACCGGAGCCCCAGCGTTATCCCCTCTTTGCCGTTTCCACCAATTTGCTTTACGACGCCGTGGCCGCACCCAACTTCGCAATCGAAGTTCCCATCGGCCAGAAGTGGAGCGTTTACGGGGAATACACCTTCCCCTGGTGGCTGCCTGCAAGCAACGAGTGGTGCTATGAAATGCTCAAGTGGGATATCGGCGCACGCTATCGCCTTGGCAACAACTTCGACAAGAATGATCCGATGGATATCCTCAGCGGTCATTTTGTGGGAGTGGACCTCAGTGCCGGCTACTATGACTTCGAGCCTCTGCACAAGGGTTATCAGGGTGAGTTCCAGATGGCAAGCCTGGAATACGGCTATGCCTGGAAACTTGGCGACAACTGGAGGCTGGACGCCGTGATCGGCGCCGGCTGGCTTGGTACGCACTATAGATATTATGAGGCGGATCCCACAGACCAGCACCTGATCTATAAGTACTCCGGTAAACTCAACTGGATGGGTCCCACCAAGCTGGGCGTATCCATCAAGTATATTTTCACAACAAACAGGAGGGGAGAGAGATGAGAAAGCGCAGACTGACCATATTCCTGCTTGTTGCAATTCTGGCCACCCTGCTGATGGGCGGATGCCAGAGGCGTCCACTTGAACTTGTCTATCGCTCCTCCGTAAGGGTGATCGTCAAGTGCATCTGGAACATTTCCGTATATCCCGACGGCGTTAAGCCCTCCGGTATTACGCTCTACTTCTTCAGGGACGGCGAATTCTACACATCGATGACAACCGCAAACGTGGATTCCTGCGAAGTGCAGCTTCCTCAGGGTCAGTATCAGATGTATATGATCAGCCAGAGCCCGGAAGAGTTCTGGAAGATGGAATTCGAGAACATGACCGACTTCGATAACGCCGCCACCACCCTGCGCACTTCAACAACGCCCAACTGGGTGTCCCGCGGCACAACAACCCCTTCACCTTCGGTTGTGGAGAATCCTGAGATCCTGTATGCCGGCGTTTCCAACTTCTTCGAGATAACCGAGGAAATGACCGAGGAGTATCAGACCAATTACAGGAAGCTGAAGAATCTGAGGGCATCCGCCGCTGGCGCAAGGACAAAGGCAGAGGAGGATGAAATCTCTTACTACGAGGAGTTGGTTGAATACTATACTATAAGAATTCCTATATATCCTCAGAATGTGGTTTCCCAGTTCTGGGTATCAATATATGCGAAGAACGCAGATGTTCTCAAGTCCGTGAGGGCATCCACCAGCGGCATGGCCAAGACTTTCGAACTGACGCAGTTCACCACCAACAATGAAACCGCGATTCAGATTATCGACGAATGGAAGCTTTCAATGGACGATGTCGATAACCGCATCGGCCATATCGACGGCCTCATCACCACATTCGGTCTGCCGAACGGCGAGGTTCCCACTGTGCTGCGAGACTCCACGCTTAATGTAAGTACCCTTCTTATTGATAATACCACGGTGATGGACTATACCTTCGATGTGGGAGACAAGATTCAGGTGTTGCAGCCCAACAAGGGCTATAGGGCACTCTACCGGCTTATCTTCGGAGACAAGGATAATCCTATCATTGAGTTGCCGCCGGTCGGCCCCGCCCAGGGCAAGGAGAGTGGCATGGACGCCACGGTGAGCGACTGGGAAGAAGGCGAAACAGTAGAAATACCAATGTAACGAATTTGAAATTGAAACAAAAATAAACAAACAAATTAACTAAAAGCATTATGAAAAAGATTTTCACCCTCGCTGCCGTTGCAGCCCTCGTTCTTGCCTCTTGCGCCAAGATCGAAACCATCGATCGGAATGTCGATGAGCCCATCGCATTTGCCGGTTACGCAGGAAACGCTCTCACCAAGGCCGGTGCCTACGGTGAGGAGACCACAACCTCTCTCCAGACCAATGGTTTTGGTGTGTTCGCATACCAGACCACCGGTGACTACTCTGCAAGTGCTACTCCCAACTTCATGTACAACACGAAGGTGAGCACCTCTTCCTGGACCTACAGCCCCATCAAGTACTGGCCCAACCAGATCCAGTCCGGCAATACCGACAGCCAGCCCGCTACCGCTTTCCAGGCAGACAAGGTTTCCTTCTTTGCTTATGCTCCCCATGTAGCAGCCACCGCTTCCACCGGTGCAGTTACAGGCGGCACTGACGAAGGCATTACCGCCCTCACCACCAACGCAACTGCAGGCGACCCTAAGGTTACCTATAAGGTTTCCGCAGACCTTGACAAGCAGGTAGACCTCCTCTGGGCAGTTTCCAAGGGTGCAGCCTGGACCAACGTTGCCGGTACCACCAACACTCCTACCAGCGGCAAGCCCTATCTGAATCTCCAGAAGCCCGCTATCGGCACCGCTATCCACTTCTACTTCAAGCACGCCCTTGCACAGATTACCCTCAAGGCTGTCGCAGCTTACAACCAGGCCGCAGCCGGCGGTACCGCCCAGGATGGTGTCAAGATCACCATCAAGCAGGTTGAACTCAGCGTTCCCGGCATGACCCAGACCGCAGTCCTCAACCTCAACAACACCACTGCCGACACTCCCCTCTGGGAGAGCGCTTCCGGTTCTTCAGACCTTGCTCTTACCGTGAGCGGTTCCAACATCAACTCCGCCCTTCTTGACGGTGGTGACGTTGCTCCCGCAAGCCAGCCTGCAGGTGTTACCGCATCTGAGCAGAACGTGATTGTTGACGGCAAGTACTACACCGTCATCCCCAAGGCCACTTCCACCACAGTGAATGTTAAGGTTACCTATTACGTTTCCACTCCCGACTCCGACCTTCTTAAGGGTTACAGCCGTGTAGAGAACGTTATCAGCAAGGACGTTGTCTTCTCCAGCGGTTTCGCAGCCGGCACCAAGAACACCATCAAGATGATCCTTGGTATCTCCGAGGTTAAGTTCGAAGCTGAAGTTGAGGATTGGGCCGACGGCACCAGCGCCAATGTCAATCTCCCTCTCAACTAATATGTATTATTATCCGGGCGGGCCTGACCGCCGGCCCGGGTACCAAGTGATTAAAAATGAAAATGAAAAATATTAACAACAAACAAAACAAAAGCATTATGAAAAAGTCAATGATCCTCGCAGCAGCTGCTGCCCTCGCCCTTGCCGCATGCGCAAAGGTTGAGACCATCACCAACAACACCCCCGAGGCCATCGGCTTCAGCGTGTACACCGGCAAAGCCGCCACCAAGGCTGTTTCCGGTACAGACTTCAGCACCGTAACCACCGCAACCCTTCAGGCTTCCGCCAACGGCTTCGGTGTATTCGGTTACTACACCGATGCTGCCGACTATGCAAGCAGCACCAAGGCTAACTTCATGTACAACCAGCAGGTTAAATACAGCGGCGGCAAATGGTCCTACAACCCTGTGAAATACTGGCCCAACGAGCACGGCGCATCCGCAGTGAGCACCGACACCGACAAGCTCACCTTCCTTGCCTATGCTCCTTTCGTAGCCAATAACGCCATTGCAACCGATAAGGGTGTTTCCATTACCGACAAGACCGGTTCCGCAGCAGCCGACGAAGGTATCATCGCCATGACCGCCAACAACGTTGCCGGCGACGCAACCCTCACCTTCAAGGTTCCCGCCTCTTCCGAAGAGCAGATCGACCTTCTCTACGGTGTTCTGGGTGCAACTTATGTCGACGTTGAAGGCAACACCATCGGCACCGTTGGCAATCCTATGGAGAACCTCACCAAGCAGAAGACCGACGGCAAGATCAATATCCTGTTCAAGCACGCCCTCGCCAAGATCGCCATCGACATCAAGGAAGTTGTTGATGCAGAAGATCCTACCACCACCGTCAGCCCCGTTTCCGACGGTACCAAGGTTGTTGTCAAGAGCGTTAAGCTTAAGGGTACTGCAATCGGTTCCCAGGGCGACCTGAACCTTTACACTGGTGCCTGGGGCAATCTTACCACTGCTACCGAATTCACCGTAGCACCCCTTCCCGCCGCTATCTCCGTTGACGCTGCACCCACCGCATATCCTTCAATCGCAGGTGTGGATGAGGACGGTCTTGACAAGACTGTGGACCTCATGCTCATCCCCGGTGCATCCAGCCAGATTACCGGTGTGGAGATTGTCTACTATGTCTGCACTGAGGACCTCCAGCTCGACGGCGGCGTATCCGTGGTTGAGAACAAGATTTCCAAGGACTTCGCCACCGCTCTTTCAATCGAAAAGGGCAAGCAGTATGGCCTGAACCTCCTCCTTGGCATTACCTCCATCGACCTCACCGCAACTGTTGAGGCTTGGGATGTGATTACTCCTGCAACCGATGTCGACCTTCCCCAGAACGTTGACTAATCAATATCCTGCTCGGGCGGGTCTGACCGCCCGTCCGGGTGCCGATTTTTAAAATAGAAACAAATTTATTATTTTCACAAAGCTTTATGAAAAAGATCTTCACACTCGCTGCCATCGCAGCCCTCGTTCTTGCCTCTTGCGCCAAGAATGAAACTTATGTGATTGCGCCCGAACAGGATGCAATTTCCTTCGGCGCCTACAGCGGCAGGGTTCAGACCAAAGCCGGTTCCACCGACGACATGAACCTCGATGCTCTCAAGAAGGCCGACGCCGGTTTCGGCGTGTTCGCCACCTACTCCGCCACCACCGACTTCTCCGAGGCCAATGACAACTTCATGACCAATGAAAAGATCACCTGGGACGGTTCCGCATGGTCCTACAGCCCCGTCAAGTACTGGCCTAATCCCACCAACGGCAAGGATGCAGACGCTCAGAAAGTGAGCTTCTTCGCCTATGCCCCTTATGCAAATCCCGGCGCCACCGAGACTGTGGGTATCACCGGTTTCTCCATCGACGGTACAACCAAGCACAACCTGGTTCACTACGGTTTCTCCAACGATAAGAACACCCCTAACGTGGATCTTATGTGGGGTTACAAGACCGGCGCAGCCATTGCCACCTGGACTCTTGGCACCAACGATCCTGATTTCATCAACCTGAACCTCACCCGCACCACCGACAAGGTTGCCTTCACTTTCAGGCACCTCCTTTCCAAGCTCGGCGGTTCCCAGGAAGGCGCAGTTACCGATCCTGAAGCTGCAGGTTATGTGGCAAACGGTCTCATCATCAAGGCAAATGCAGAGACCATCGCTCCCACCAACGGCTTCGGCGCAGATGACGGCACCAAGATCACCGTTTCCAAGCTCATCATCGAGAGTGCACCCCAGGAGGATCCCGCCGGAACCCCCGTGCTTGACGCAAACGGCAACCCCGTTGTTTACGCTACCGGCATCCAGACTGGTAAGCTGGACCTCTACACCGGCAAATTCACCCTTGATGCAGCCGCCAACCCCGTCCAGTTCAAGCAGACCATCACCAACGATCCTGCAGAGATTACCGCCGGCACTGCCGACAGCCAGCTTGCAGACCGTATCGCCGAGCCCGCTTCCTTCGCTTCCTTCGCAGCTCTTCCCAAGGGCGTGACCGCAACCGCAGTCAACGTGTACAAGGACGAAAGCAGCCCCATCATCCTCGTTCCCGGCACCGCTCCCGTTGTCGACGTTACCATTACCTATATGGTGCGCACATACGACGCGAAGCTTCCCGGAACTTACACCGATGTTCCCCAGACCGTTTGGGGCCGCGTGAAATTCCCCACCATCGAGGAGAACAAGAAGTACAACCTTCTCATCATCCTTGGCCTGAACGATGTCAAGTTTGAGGCTTCCGTCCAGGATTGGGACACCGGTTCAACTTGGGTTGATGCCAACAACAACGGCGTTGTGGATCCCGGTGAGCTTACCGGTTCCGATCAGCAGATTGGTCTCCCGAATAATCTTTAATTTTCAATAATGCTTTTATCCCGGCGGGCCTGACCGCCCACCGGGGTACCAAAAAACAATAACGACACGATCATGTTCGGCAAAGCGACATACAGGATACTTGCGGCGGCAGCACTGCTGCTGGCGGCAGCGTGCGCCAAGGTGGAAGTGAGCGTGCCTTCAGATAAGGTTCCCGTTCTGTTCTCCACCTACGGCCAGCGCGCCCTGACAAAGGCGGATACCAGTTACGTGGCTCCCGGTGCAGATTTCGCCGTCGGTTCCGTCGTTGGCGTGTACGGCTTCTACCACGACGCCTCTGACTGGGCCACGGAGAACGCCGCGGGCACCAACATCGCCGACTTCATGTACCACACCGCCCTCACCAAGCAGAGTAACGGTTCCTGGACATACAGCCCCATCAAGTATTGGCCCAACGAATACGGTACCGGAGCCAACAGCGTGGACGTGGATAAACTCAGCTTCTGGGGCTATTATCCCCGTAATGCCTCCGGCCTGAACCTTTACAAGAGCGGTACCACCACGGCCTACGACAACAACACCAACGGTCTTCCCAAGATAAGCTTTACACAGGCAACCGACCCGGCGAACCAGGTGGACCTCATGTTCACAACGCCCCTGCAAGACCTTTACAGGAACGATGCACAGAATCACGGGGCTATCACCAATGGCGAAGTAACTCTTGTGTTCAAGCACGCCCTGGCACTGGTGGAATTCCAGCTTACGGAAGGTACCGGCGCCACGCTGAACACCCTGGACCTCACCAATATAAAGAAAACCGGCACCATAGAAGATCCCGGTACGGTTCCCTTCGTGTGGAGTAATGTCAGCACCGAATATACCACGCACATTGAGAACCTGAGCGTCAACGAGACCACCCTTCTCCGCCTCCTTGCGGTCCCCCAGACCATTAGCGCGGATGCTACGTTCACCCTCAACTACGACATCACCTTCGCCTCGTCGGATCCCACGCATCCGGATCCCATCGTCTACACCGGCGACTCCTTCTCGGTGAAGCTCTTCGACAACACCAACCCCGACACGTCCAAGCGTTACGGCGTAACGGAGTGGGAAGCCGGAAAGCACTACATCTACAAGATCACCGCCGGCCTGGACCGCATCGAGTTCGAAGAGATCGTTGAAGCCGGTGAGGACTGGACCGTGGGCAACGCCAACATATCAGTACCCGAGTAATGAAAAAGAGAGGAATCATACATATCTTTCCCTTGAAGGGGCTGCTGATCGCGGCCGCTGCGGTAGTCGTGGCCGCTTGCGTCAAGAACGAGATTATCGACGAGGGCAAGAAAGAGGCCATTGACTTTTCCTGGTATACCAACCGCGGCAACGCCGTAACGAAGGCGGATCCCACCTATTTCGTGGGGGATCCTACCACCACGGGAGTGGAAAGGCATCTGAACACCGGCACCAGCATGGGCGTGTTCGGATACTTCCACCCGCAGGACCACGGCGCGGCAGGCACCTGGCAGACCGGAGCCGGCGCATACAACGCCCCGAACCTGTTCTATAACGAGCCGGTAAGCATCACCGAGAACTCCGGCACCTATTCATACGATTACACCAACTCCCGTTTCTGGCCAAGGAACAAGCTGGACAAGATTTCCTTCATAGCCTATTACCCCTGGAACCAGCTGAACACCACCGGAGGCGCAACGGAGAACACCATCGTGGAACCCTTCCTGGACAGCCGCTCGGAGCGTCAGGGCATGGTGGGATTCTACTATGTGGTTCCGGAGGACTCCGGCGACCAGGTGGACTTCATGGTGTCCGACCTCTGCCTGGAGCAGAGCAAGGCCGTCTGGACGGACAACCACGCACAGGGCCTCACCGGCAACACCAACGGAAAGGTGAAATTCTTCTTCCACCACGCCCTCAGCCAGATCCGCGTGAAGAGCGTATTCTTTGACAAGGGCGGCAACGACGATGTGGACGTGAAGATCAACTATATCGTCTTCAGGAACGTGGCGGTGTACGGCCAGTGCATACCCGTGCCTGATTTCAGCACCACCACCGCCACCGGACGCACCACCGTCAGGCCCACATGGCCCGCCGGTTCGCTGGTGCCCAGGCGCCCCAACCTCACCTCCGGCGTAACCGCCGAGGTGTGCTACGATGAGGATACTCACCAGTGGAAAGTGGAGGAGTTCCTCCTGATGATCCCCCACCAGTTCTTCACCGGAGCCACCATCGAGGTGAACTTCGACGTCACCCGCAAGAAAGACGGGACAAGCGGCGAATACTACTCGTATCTGGGCAACACCCTTTCCGCGCCCCTTACCACCACAAACGTGTACGAATGGGAGGCGGGGAAAATATATACCTATAATATTAATCTGAACCTCAGGCAGATCAAAGTCACGGCCGACGTGGTGGACTGGCTGGATGCGGGCGAAGACGTTATTATGGACAATTAAAGCGGAACACTTATGAAGACTCTCAGAATAATGACATTGCTGCTGCTGGCGGCGGCCGCCCTCTCCTGCAGGAGGGAGGAACTGCCGTACCTTGGGCTCAAGGGCTACTACAGGAGCGATGTTGAAGTAAGGGCCTCTGCGGTTCTTCCGGAGGACTGGCTTCCCATGACCAAGGCCGTGGGGGACATTACCGACATAAATAACGCGGAGCTGCAGTCCAGAGGATTCGGTGTTTACGCTTTCTATACCGGCAGCGAAGGATACTCCGCGGCCAAGGACTCGTCGGCATACAACAAGTTCGGCCTGGTTCTCAACAACCGCTGGTTCTCCTATTCCGGCGGTGCCTGGGGCAACTCCGGCAAGGCGGAGTTCTGGCCCACGGCCGACGACGACAACCTTTCCCTCTTCGCATACGCCCCGTGGGACACCTGGAACAGTGTTGTGGCATACGACGGCAAGGTTCCCACCATCCAGTACGACGCCTACGTGGCCCAGAACCTCTCCGTGAGCGAACTGTCCAAACAGAGGGACATCCTCTGGGGAACCAACACCTCCGGCAACCCACACAAGGACATGCACAAGGACGACTACGCCACTGAGGGCACCGTGGACTTCCACTTCCGCCACGCTGTGGCCAAGGTGCGCCTGAACGTGAAGGGTTCACTGCCCGGAGAGGTGAGGAATATGACTTCGGCGGGAAGCACCAGTTCTTCCACAGGCGCGACTGGAGATGCTGAAAACGGGGCTACCACATCCTCTGTCGGTGATCCGGTGTTCGCCGTTGCGAATAATTCAACATATTACAGGCAAGGTAACAATAACAGAACAAGGTACTATCACGCAACCCAGACTCAGACAGAAACGGAAACCATAATCCAGACACGCTACCGTACAAGAACGGAGACGGCAACTGGCGTGAGATATTCTGTGAGCGGCCAGCGATATATGGTGGAAGAGGTAACGCTGAAAGGTTTCAACAAAACCGGAACGCTTGTTCTGGACAACTCCACGTCGTATTTGCCTTTGTGGACCAATGTTACAAAATTTAACGGCTCAACTCCGGAATATGTCCTGAACAGTAGCAATGTACTTTCTCAGCCGCTTCAGTATGTATCGGCGGCTACGATTCAGAATAACTTTTCCACCTATACCGGCATTACCGAAAACCCTGCCGAAATGATGTCCGGGTACTTCCTTTATGCAATTCCAAGGGAATCTTCCTCAGGTGACCGTATAGCCGTTACTATCGATTATCACAAGTTGAACGTTTCCGGCGCGCTCACCGCAAACCAGACCAGGCAGGTTGTTCAGAAACAGACCCGAACCATCACCCGCACACGTACCAGATCCCGCAATTCCGAAGAGATTACGGTAACTGTGGACTACAATTATAATTACTACTGGACGAATGCATTTAATAATAATGCCAGCCATGAGTCCGACTATACCTTCTCTGCGGATTGGGGTGCATGGGGCGACTGGAGCGCCTGGAGCAATCCATCCTGGGGAGAGTGGACCGACGATTCCGCCACGGACTGGAACATCACCAGCGAATCTCTTACCGGAGCGACGGTAAACTATAATGATGACAACGCCCCGCATCTGAGCGGAGAAATCATTACCTCCCTGCAAGGCGGCCGCGTCTATGATATCAACCTGATTGTCGCGGGCGACAAGATAGAACTTGACGTGGTTCCCCGGCCGTGGGACCTCAAGGAATTCGACTTCGACTACAACGCCAACATCAATGATGTAATCCAGGCGCTCACGTACGACTCTTCGTTTATTGATTATGCCGATGCCCATGGCAACGTTTACATCAACAACCGCATGGGCAAGTTCTACTTTAAGCTTGGCGCAGGAAAGTATGCCTCATGGCAGGCTTCACTGGTTGGCGATGCGGCATTCGGCTTCACCGACGAGAACGGCAACTTCCTTGTGGACGAGCACGGCAACCGTGTTGCATCCATCCGTAACGCCATCGACCCCGATGTGATGAATTACATTTACATCAAGCCCATCAACACGGAGGCAACCGTCACCAGCCACGCGAAGCTGAGAATCTACTACATTGACGCCACAGGCGATGCCGTGGTTGCCCTGAACCTGGTAAATATGGCCGGCGTTACCGAATGGACCATCTGGCAGAATGCGAACTAAAATGAAAGGAACGATGAAAAGCATATTCAAAGTAATGACAGCCCTGCTGCTCCCGCTCCTTTTCTGGACTGGATGCGGAAGGGAATCCATACCTGAAGCGGGAATTCCGGACCATTGCATAGAGATAACCCTCAGCGGCCTGAATCCTGTGCTTTCCACCAAGGCCAGCAGCCGTGGTGACGATGCATACAATGAGAATCTCGTCAAAAGTGTCGACTGCTTCTTCTACCCTAACGGTGCAACCGGTTCCAACGCCGTATTCTCCGCCCTTGGCCGAGGCGCAGATCCTGTTGCCGAAGGAGACAGCACCGTCTATAAAGTAAAGGTCTTTTTCACTGACGCCGACGCCATGAGGATGTTCGGGGACAGAAATTCCGGTACTTGTGAGCTGTACGTTATCTGCAACGCGCCTCTGAGCTATGACCTTAATCATTCCTCCGTAAGTGAACTGAAGGAACTGGTGGTGGAAAACGATTTCACGGCCCAGACAGTTCAGGGCAGTTTTGTGATGTCTGCCGATGAAACGTCCACCGTTACCCTTACTACCGACGCAAACGACAACAGGACAGCCCGCGGGCGCATCAAGGTTTCCCGCGCCGCGGCAAAGATACAGTTCTTTCTTCTTATTCCGGACGAGTTTGTGGATGAATCAAACCAGATGTGGGAACCGGTACTGGATGCCGGTATAGGCATAAGCATGTCCAACGCCGTGAAGAAGGGAAAAGTTGATGGAGATTACACTGTGCAGGCGGCCGATTATATATCCTATGGATCAAGGGCGTTGACTGCTCTGGGCGCAGGAGAGGTCGTTACCGGACATGAGGAATACAAATACACCCACGTACCGTTCTACTCTTACCCTTGTGCCTGGAGCGATCTGAGTGATTACGCCGCCACGGTTGTGTTCCGTATAGCATGGAGAATCCAGGGCGAACAGGACTACCAGTGGAAGAAGTATCAGCTCAGCCCCAATATCTCCACACTGGATCTTAAGCGAAACCAATACTACCGCACATTCGTGAATGTGCGCTCGCTGGGTGGTGCCGACAAGGAGAGCTTAATCATTATTCCTGACTGCGATTACGAGATCATTCCCTGGATGAACGAAGGAGCATCGGCCGGGCAGGGCCTGGTCCCGGGAGAACTGGTTAGGTACAAGTACCTTGTAATAGACCACCCGGAGCAGACCATCAACAATGAGCCTAAAGTTTATTTTTCATACGTCAGCAGTTCCCCTATCGCTTCCGTCAGAATTAATACTATCAAGTATTACGTAAACGCAAACGCCAATCCTGAGACTACACAGAATGTAAACAGGACTGTTACGGCGGATAGCCAGGATATCAGCACAAATGCCGGAACCATTACCGTAGATAAATCCAATCCCGGATATGTGACATTCCAGCATTCGCTGAACAATATGTACAGCGCCCTCACAATATATGCAACCATCACAAACGAAGATGGCTGCTCACAGGATGTGGAAGTTGAGCAGAATCCTTCCATCAGTCTTTATCGTAAGGCCAAATCCGGGGACGTCTTCGTGAACGGTTATTTTGCCCGTGTTGCCAATTCTCCTTTCGGTACCAGATTTAGTCAGGGAGGCAATTATTATTACAGGGATCCCAGGTCTACCTACAACAACTCCAATGCGGTTACTATGCCCAACCCTTCAAGGGATTATGGCGCAACCATTTATGCTGGAGCAACCTCCGGTAGTCTGTCCACTTACTATACTACCGAAGTCCGCATCTCTTCATTCAATACGGGCAATAACAAGTACACATATACATACGGAGGCAGTGAGCATACGGAAGTGTACCGTATCGGAGATCCCCGCAAGACCACAGAAGAAGTCTACGGCTCTTCCTGGTCGCTGCATCCTTACCTGTATTACAATAACACGACCCAAGGCGCAAATGATGCCTGGCAGGAGCCTCTTAAGATTCTCACCACATCACAGAATGCGGAAGACCAGAATATAGTGGCTCCAAAGTTCCTGGTATCATCCTCTTTGAACGCTATGCTCACCTCTAATCTGCCTACATTCGACCAGGCAGTCTCCCGAGCCGCGGTTTATCAGGAAACAGGATATCCTGCAGGAAGATGGAGAATCCCGACCGAGGCAGAGATGGCTTTCATTGTGGCCCGGCAGCAGGATGGCACTATCCCGGACCTCTATGTATCAGGTTCCGACTATTGGTCCGGCAGCGGAAGACTTATGAGTATTTCAAATTCCGGAACAAAAATCACCATGAAAGACGGAAACGGAGACAAACAGTCTGTGCGTTTCGTCTACGACCTCTGGTATTGGGGTGACGATGCCTCTACCACCAATGTATATCATCCCAACGGCCATCTCTACGACTACGATGCTACCGGCAATGCAACACTGATAAGATAAGAGCCCATGAAAAAGATAACGACACATATTCTTGCCATAGTGGCTGCACTCACAGTGCTGCTTGCCCCCTCATGCATGCGCGAAGACGATATCTTCAGCGGCAGGCAGGCCGGGAAGGCCGATGACGGCAAGATTTCCCTGGACGGAACCATTGTCCTTCCCCTTGCGCAGGACCAGGGCGACTGGATTGGCACCAAGGCGGCAACGATGGGCGAGGAAGTCCCTACCGTCAAGTTCCTTTACCTTGCGGTTTTCAGCGCAGGTGATATCCTTTACGAGATAGTCAAGGCCAAGCCCGGAACCCAGTCCCACCCCACAGCGGAAGAGGCCGGTTTCAACTGCGGTACGGCGCAGGAGAACTACCTTACCAAATTCCACGTGGAGGGGCTTACAAAAGTTCCTTCCGGCGACCGTTACATCCATTTCATCGCCACCACAAGGGCCATCCCCGAGTTCGAAAACACGGAGATGAACCTGATGGATGAAGGCACCTTCGTGCGCACCCTGGTCACGACAAACAGCGGTTTGGCATATTGGGGCAGGCGCCATTTCGGTTCAATCACCGAAACCACGGACATGAAGGGGATCAAGATGATCCGCAACTTCTCCAAGGTCAAGGTGAGCGTGGCCGACAATGTGACCAATTTCCGCATCCTTGGATTCAAGGTGTTCAACACTCCGGTATATGGTACTATTGCCCCCTTCAATACTAATACCGAAGACTACATAAACGTGGGCGGCGAAACACAGATCAATTTCGACCGTTTTGCCAGATACGAGCTGGCATCTGAACAGGAGACGCCGTACTCCTGGCTCACCAATACGGACATGTACTACGGCTTTATGCCACCGGTAATCCAGTATAATTCCTGGAACACATATTACTCGTCTGACGGAACCGACACCATGGACGCCAACAATCTGTGGCTGGACCCCCAGGAGGCCGATTACATGTACGAGTGCTCCTACCGTCCGGATAAGAACCCGTTCATAATCCTAAAGGCGGAGTTTAACGACGGCAGCACATGGAAGACATACTACTACAAGGCCGATTTCGTGTATAAGGACCTGTTTGAAGATCCCGTTACCCATGCCGTCACTGGAACCGGCGACAATATCTACTACAACATCCTCCGCAATTTCTGCTATACGCTGAACATCACGGGCGTGGACGGAAAGGGAAGCAATTCCGTGTACGATGCCGTGAACAGCATCGCCCTCAATAACTTCGAGGGTTCCACCATGGCCCAGGAGCTTACAAACATCGCCAACGACGACAGCCGTCTGTACGTGAGCCAGACCGATATCCTGGTGACATTCGGAACTTCGTTCAAGATGTATGTCAAGAGCGCTACGGGGGCAAGTTTCAACGTAAATGACAACAACAGCATAACGGCCGAGATTCGCGACGCCACCAGCGGAAACAATATCGTATCCTCCGCCAGCAAGATTTCCATCGCCTCTTCTGATGTAGGAAGCGGAATATACAGCGACTGGCGGGAAGTGACCATCTCCTGTGCGGATCCCGAGAGCCTGCAGCCCGGCGAAGTGTGGAAGCAGCCCATTGTGTTCAAGAACGGCAACGGCCTCACGCGAACGGTCATCATCACGCTGCGAAGGCCTTTCTCCCTGTCTGTGGATGCGCAGGATTACGTGGTTCCCGTCAAGGGAACCGAGGTGACGGTGGACTTCAACGTTCCCGCCGGCCTTACCGTAGCGCGTTTCCCGCTGTACTTCTACATTGAACAGGAGGAGAATACAATGTATCCCAAGCCTCTTGCTTCCGAAGCGAATGAAACGCTCACGGTTGAAAACGGCCCCAGCCTTATCCCCGGCCATACCGACAACAACTACTACTACCGCCGGTCCATCAGCTGGGATGAGTATGTGGCCACCCCTACGGATGTGAACGGTATCAAGACCTTCAGGAGCTATTTCCTGACGATGGTTCCAGAAAGCGCCACTACCGTGTGGGTGGTAGCGTCTCCCGACAACGACTTCTACTATCCCGTGGATGCCACGCACAACTCCACCAACAGGGACACCTTCGCCAACATCCAGGAAGAAGGCAATCTCTACTTCGACTACTACGGGATGCAGCTGCGGGTGGGCGGCAGCGCCGTGAACAAGGCCACCTCCAACGCCAGCGCACCCATTACATACACGTCCTCCGACACCTCGGTGGCAACCGTGGACCGTGAGGGCCGGGTTACCGGCGTGGGCGTGGGCTCCGCCACAATCACCGCCACCGCCGACGCATATAAGAACTACACTGCGGCAGACCCCGTCAGCTACACTGTTTCCGTTACGAACGACAACCTGAGCGGCCTTGCGGTGAAATGGCAGAGGGAACCCGTCTTTGTGGTAAAGGTGGGCTCGGACGTACAGACCCCTGGCACGTACACCGTGGACTCCGGATACACCGGAACCCCCGTGGTCACATACTCGTCGGCCGATACCGGCATAGCCACCGTATCTTCCAACGGCACCGTGCACGGAGTATCCGCCGGATATGTCCTCATCACCTATACCGTGGAAATTCCTGCCGCTAACGGCTATGCGGCAACCTCCCAGTCGGTGCATTACGAGATCCAGGTTGTAACGAACAAGGCCGCATCCGGCACCATCCACCACGAGGAAACCTTCCTTGGCCCCACCATGGGAGACTATGAGATAGTCCGTGAAGTAATCACCGACGGTGAAACCTGGCAGACCGGAACCAACAGGACGGCCGATTTCGTACGTCTCACCTGGTTCAACGACGGCCGCTGCTACAGGCACATGTGGTATCCCTACTACAATCCCGGCACAGGCCTGTCCTACGGCGTGGCTCAGTCGGCCTGGGGTGCCATAGAGGAGCCTACCAGCCGCTGGAACGAGAGTGAAGGCTGGTGGGAGACGGACTACCACAACCAGCGCTTTGCGGGTTACGCGATGATATCGTCAAAGGACATCGACCTGTCCTGCTCCGCTGGGGCGACGATTACCTTTTACCACGCAGGCAACTATTTCTACAGCAGGGAGAACATGCGGTCCGACGCCCACATGCTGTTCAGCAAGGATGGCGGCAATACCTGGAGCGCCCCGGTGAACATCAACTATCCTCCGGGAAGCAACTGGATCTACATCAAGGCCCAGGCCCAGATCCCGTCGGACTATCTGGTGTCCAACTTCCGCGTGGCGTTCGAGTGCGAGAGCCACCCGGATCACTTCAGCCGGCTGTACTATACCGACAATACGTACACCGCCACAACCACTACGGCAACCGCATACCCCGTGTACTACAAAGTAATCACTGTGGGCAGCGAAGAGCGCCAGACCACAACCTACACGCATGAGGTTACACCTTATCCCGTGAGGGTTACCCTTGATGACGGCCGCGCCGGTACCTGGGAAATCAAGAACCTCACAATCACGGAGAACTAATTACAGTAACACCCGCCTCGATGGCGGGTGTTATAGTTTTAAATATGTCCTCCGCCCTCGGCGGCGATGGCATCGTCCACTTTTTTCTTCTCGGCCATCAGAAGGTCCAGGAGCCAGTCTTTCTGCTCGTCCACGAGGCCAAGGTCGCGGCAGGCGGATTCCCATCGGCCCAGGACGGCTTCCTGATAGCGGTGGTACACCATGGATTTGCGAATCTCGTCCTCGATGGTTTCGTGCTCGATTTCGTAGCTGTCCTTATAGTACTCCTTGTACACTTTCTCCGAGGTGTAGCGGATGCAGAAGAAAAACAGGCCCGAGGCCAGGATCACCACGCCCAATATGCCCACCACAAGGTGAACCTTCTGGATAAGACCCAGCATGGCAAGGGTTGAACCGGCGAGGAACAGCACCAGGGCCATTAGTTCGCTGCCGTGGCGCTTAATAATCGAGGTATTCTTCATAGCCTGTAAGTACGTTGGTTGTGCGGTTTTGCAATAATTGAAGTTTGGAGTTCACTTCCGCCTCCTTGGCTTCCATGGCTTTCTGGAAGTTGCGGCGTGAGCGGAGCATCTCCGAGTTCTTGCGCCTCATCTCCTCCAGATTCTCGCGCAGTTGCCACTGGCTTAGCAGAATGGCCATGAATGCGATGGCAAACATGACAAGGAAGCCGATGAATATGGTTGCCTGGTTCTGCGCCTTGAGCTTCTGGGCCTCTTCGCGAAGGCGGGCATTGTCCATTTCCTTGTCCAGAATGGCAAGGTCTTCGTTCTGAACGCGGATGTATGTGGAGTCCTTGTTCACCATGAGCCGTTCCAGTTCTCCATAGGCCGATGGATAATCCCCCAGGGAGGCGTACAGGCCCTGCTTGAGGTCGTACCTCATGCGGTCGTTGCCAAGGGAATCCGCCACGGCGAGCGCTTCACGCAGCTGCCCTTTGGAGCGTAGATACAGTACTTCCAGTGCATGGCGGTCTTCCGCGTCAAGCTGGATGGCGTACATGGGATCCTGCGAGAGCTCTTCGTAACTCTGCCAGAATTCGGTGTTCCTGCCGCGGGCGTTGCACAGAAGAGTGCGCACGCGCATAGTCTTTATCGGCAAGGTTTTATTGTAAATCGATAAATATTGCTCTGCGAGTCGGCAATATTGTTCCGCGTTTCCGAACTGCTTCAGTTCGATGAATTCCTGCGCCAGAAGGATGTACAGGAAGGGGAGTTCGTGCTCTGCCCGGGCATCCCGGCAGAAGTTTGCGGCACTGAGGAAATTCTCCGCCGCAAGCGTGTGGTTTGTCCTCTCGCTCTGGATCAGGCCGATGATTTTATAAGCATAAAGCTTACCAAGGGCGCTCTTGTCTATCACCGCCTGCCGCTCCATCGCGCGGGCTTCCAGCATGGCTTCCGCGGCGTGGCCGGTGCGGATAAGGTCTATGCACCATTCCTGCTCCACCCCCAGCCAGAAAAAGCGCGCTTCCTTGCGCTCTCCAACCAGGGAGCGAATCTCCTCGAAGCACTCGTTCATGCCTTCCATGTCCCCATTCACATAGTCCAGGGCCATTCTGATATGGAGGGCGTAGGCTGTTATCCGGTAATCTCCGGCGGCGGTGCCAAGCGCATACAGCGAGTCTGCAATCTGGAGATTCTCTGCGCGGAAAGGGCGCATGCGGCAATCCGCGTAGGTGAGATAGGTGCTTCTGTCGGCCTTAAGATGGTTCACGATCTGGGCGCTGCCATCCAGGGAAAGCAGCGCAAACAGCAGGGCGATAACAAGCCGGCGGCGCATCACTTCGTCTTGGCTTCCACCAGCTGCAGCTGGGTTATCACGCAGCTGAGCAGTTTCTCCATGATGATGGGTTTCATGATGAAGTCGTTGGCTCCTACGTTGAAACCTTTGACCACGTCTTCATTGGAATTGAGGGCGCTCAGGATTACAATCTGGATGTCTGCGGTGGCGGGATCCTCGCGAAGCCTGCGGATAACCTCGAAGCCGTCAATCCCCGGCATCATGAGGTCCAGAAGGATAAGGTCCGGCTTCTTCTCGGCTACGGCGTCCAAGGCCTGCTGCCCGCCGGAAGCGGTGCGGATGGTGAAGTTGAAACGCGACAGCATTTTCTGCACCAGAAGAAGGTTCAGGGGAATGTCGTCTACCGCCAGCACGTTGAAGCGGGAATAGTCGTGGGACTGTGCGTATAAAGGTGTCATATGGTTAAAGGTTTTATTTGTCGATGTTTTCCGGAGGGACGATTGGAATTTCGAAGACAAAGCGCGCGCCGCCATCCGTGTATGTGGTGTCCAGGTATACCGATGCGCCCATGTGCTCTGCAATGTCCCTGCAGATGCTGAGGCCAAGGCCCGTGCCCTGGACATAATCGTTCAGTTTGGTAAAGCGGTCGAAGATGGCTTCCGCCTTGTCGGGGGGAACGCCGGGACCGGTGTCCGTGACCGTGTAAACCACGCGGCCGCGCTCCTCGTCCACTGTCCCGCGCAGGACGATACTGCCCTTCGAGGTGTGCTTGCAGGAGTTTGTGAGCAGGTTTATTAGGATCTGCTGCGAGCGGCGGGGGTCCGTTATGAAATTGAACGGCTCTTCCCGATCCGATTCATAAGTCATGGTAACTCCCGGCTGAAGCCTGTGCTCCGCGCTGGAGATTGCCGACCGGGCAATGAAATGCATCTCCCCGTCCTCCAGGGTTATATTGTATTTGCCGGAATCCATGGCCGATGCATTCAGGATGTCATCCAGCAGCATTGTGAGCATCTTGGTGTTGTTCACAATGTGATTGGCGAATTCCTCCTTTTCTTCCTCCGGGAAGCTGCCGTCCGGCAGGGAGAGCAGCTGGGAGAAGCCCACGATGGCGTTCAGCGGGGTGCGAACCTCGTGGCTCATGTTCTGGACGAAGCGCGTTTTGGCGGCATCGGCCAGCTTGACTTTCTCGTTGGCTTCCGTGAGGTCGGCAATCATCTTTTTGTCTTTGTCTCGGCGCTTGCGCATCGTGGCCATTTCAAAGAAGGCGAAGCCCAGGATAACCGCCATGATAACCACCGAGAGGATTGTTATGATATTTCTGGCAGTGTGTTCATGCCGGACGGTTTCTTCCAGGTCTTTGTTGAGCCGGGCCACGCCCATGTTTGCGTTCAGTTCCACAAGCCTCTGGTGGTTCACGTCGGTTAGTTTGCTTTCCAGCCACTGGACGATTTTTTTCTCCAGCTCAAAGGCCGATTGTTCATAGCCGTATGCCTCCGTTACGTTGGCGATGAATTTCATGCCGCGGAAGGTCTCGATGCGGGACGTGATGGCCATGAGCGTGTCGATGGACTCTCCGGCGATAACCGCATCCATGGCATCAAAAGTGGTGGGGACACTTTTGCCGATGAAAAGAATCTTCGGGTCGCTCATGCAGTAATCCCGGTACTTTTTGTATGAGCGGGTATCCCTGTCCAGGGCGGCAAGGACGGCCAGATAGTAATTTGTCCGAAGGGTATCCATCTGCACGAGGGCCGCTTTCGCGCCGTTGGCAACGCACAGGCGCATCGAGTCGCTGTTCACCGGATAGGAATCCGCCAGGTCGAACCAGGACCGGCACACCGACTGGCGCTTTATCAGTGGATCCTCCGTGTTGTTGTAAATCTTGATTACCTCCCGGCAGAAGCGGCGCACGGCTTGATAATCGTACATGTCCATGTACAGCGACACCAGGAACTTGAGGCTCATCCATCGGCCGTAATCATCCCCTCTTTCAAGAGCGATACTTTGCATTTCCCTGGCAAGGGTTGTCGCTTTCTCGATCTGGTGGCAGTTGTAGCAGTAGGTCATGTACAAATTGTACGCATAGTAGAAGTACTGCACATGGCCGAACTTTTCCGCCATCGTCTTGAGCTCTTCGTAGCCCTTCTTCACGTCTTCTTCGGTGATTCCGCTGCCTTCCTGCCGGCCAAGGTTGGACAGGTTCTTCAGGCGCATCACGTAATAGAGAGTCTGCGCCTTGGTGTCTCCGACCAGGATGGCCTGGGTGAGCAGGGAGTCGTTCACGGCCTGGAAGCCGGGCTTTCCCACAAGCACTTCAGTCCTTGTGTACAGCGGGTAGCAGGTATCGTCTATACCATAAGGATTGTTTTGCGAGGCCGATGTGAAACACACCGCCACAAGGGCTGCAAGGACCGAAAGGAAGCGCTTCATGAATGTAAAGATACGTTATTTTTTGTTTTGTCGCAACTAGCGGTACTTTTCGTAGTCCGGCATCGCCATGCCGGCCATGAAGTCGTGGAAAACCTTCTCGTCCTTTGGGCATATCAGAAGGGCGTCCGGAGTGTCCACTACGATATAGTCCTTGAGGCCCTTAACCGCAAGAAGCTTGTCCTTGTGCTTGGAGATCACGATGCTGTCCGTGCAGTCGTCCAGGATATGGGCGTATGTGTTCACGGCATTGCGGGAGCTGTCTTTCTCCGGGATGAGGCGGTACAGTGCCTCCCAGCTGCCCACGTCCGTCCAGCCGAATTTGGCGGGATACAGCCAGGCATTGTCCGTGCGCTCCATCACGCCGTAGTCCAGGGAAACCTTGGGGCAGTCCCCATATGAGCGCTGGATGAAATCCGTCTCTTCCGGAGTGCCGATTGCCTGTTCCCAGCCGGCGAACTGCGAGGTAACCTCCGGCAGGAGGCGGTCCAGTTCACGGACGATGGCCTTTGCGCTCCACAGGAACACGCCGGAGTTCCAGAAGAACTCGCCGGTGCGGAAGAAGACTTTCGCCAGTTCCTCGTCGGGTTTTTCCGTGAAGGTTTTCACCTTCAGGGGCTTGTTGCTCAGATATGCATTCTTCCCTTCCTTCACCTGGATGTAGCCGAAGTTCACATCGGCACTCTTGGGGACGATGCCCAGCGTCATCAGGACGTCGTTCTGCTCCACGTAGGCGAAGGATTCGTTGATGGTGCGGGTGAAGAGGAAGTCGTCGCGGATCACCTGGTCCGACGGGGTGGCTACGATAACGGCATCGGGATTGCGCTTCAGAAGCTTGTATGCGGCATAGGTCATGCAGGGCGCCGTTCCGCGGCTGTAGGGCTCAAGGATGAGGTTTTCGGGCTTTAGGCGGGGGAGGATTTCGCGGGTGGCACCGGCATACTTTTCAAGGGTGACCACGATGATATTGTCTTCCGGGACGATTTTGGCGAAGCGCTCGAATGTCAGGTCCAGAAGGGTGCGGCCCATATCGGCCACATGGAGGAACTGGGTGGGGCGTTCCTCTCTGGAGATGGGCCAGAAGCGGCGTCCGGAGCCGCCGGCCATGATTACGCAGTAGTGGTTATGGTTCATGGTTCTAAGTGTGCATTGGAATCCAGGCCTGGGGGAAGTATTTCAGCGAAATTTTTTCTTTGTCGAACACCACTGAAATCACGTCGAAGAATATCTCCTTGCCGTCCGGAGTGGGATGGGAGTTGATGTAGTCGTTCGCGGCGTCCGTGATGCGGTGACGCTTGATTGCGCCCACCTTGTCCTGGGGGAGGATGTCCATGGGCGAGAGGAGCGATTTCACCTCCACGAAATGGAGGCCGTCCTTCGCCTCGGAGATGATGTCCACCTCCAGATGGCCGCTGCGCCAGTTCTTTTCCACTATTCTCTGCCCCCTTGAAAGGAGGAAGTCGCAGGCCAGCTCTTCGCTTTTCTGGCCCATTGCCTTGCGTCCTCTGATCTTCATCTGAATTTAACTACGCTGACCCCGGAGCCGCCCAGCTGGATGTGTTCGTCCTGGACGGAGACCACTCCGGGTATGGTTCTTACAAATTTCTGTATTTCTTCGCGGAGCGCGCCCGTGCCCTTGCCGTGCAGGATGCGCACCGATTCAACGTCCAGCATAAGGGCGTCGTCCACGTATCTCACCACATTGTCCAGCGCTTCGGTAACCCGCTGGCCTCTCACGTCCAGTTCCGTGCGGAACTCCGCGCGGCGTTTGGCGATGGAGGCGTCCACCACCTGGCGGGGTTTGGGGGCCTTGCGCTGCGCTTCCCGGTATTCGTTGGAAGTTACCCTTTCCACGCGGTCCGGGGCCATTTTCGTGCTCACGTTGCCAATGATTACGGTGATTGCCTTGGCCGATACTTTCGCCACCTCGCCCATCATGCCGTTGCTCTTTACGCGCACCTTTTCGCCAACCTTCAGGGGGGCTTTGCGGAAGGCCTCGATGCGGGCCTGCTCCGCCTGGGCTTCCTGCATGCGTTTGAGCTCTTCCGGATCTGCGCGTCTGAGTTTGCGCTCCGTGGCCTTGTCTTTTCGCTGGCGCACGGTCTTGAGTTTGTCGTCCAGGTATTTGTCCCTCTCCCGGCGGCTTTCCTCCAGTGCGCCCAGAAAGCCCTGGAGCTGCCCGCGGGCGTCTTTGGTGGCTTCCTTATCGGCCCCGCTCTCCTTGATGGTGCGGATGGTGTTTTCCACCTGGGCGTTGGCGTCTTTCACGATGCGCTGGGCTTCTTCCTTGGCCTCGTCGATTATGCGGCGTCGGGTTTCCTTGATGTCCTGGAGCTCTTTCTCGTATTTGTCGGTGATGCTTTCCAGGGTTTTGTCCGTGGCGCGGATGCGGGTGAGTTTTTCGTCCAGGGCCTTGCGGCTGCGGACGATCTTGCGGAGATTCCTCTCTATGCCCACGAATTCCTGGCCTGCCTTTTCTTCCGCGTCTTTTACGATTTCCTCCGGGAGCCCCATCTTGCGGGCCAGTTCAAAGGCGAAGGAGTTGCCGGGAAGGCCTTCTTCCAGACGGAAGAGGGGAGCCATGTTCTGTGCGTCGAAGAGCATTGCGCCGTTGGCAACGCCGTTGTTGCCGCTTGAGGCGTATAGCTTGAGGTTGGTGTAGTGCGTGGTTATCACGCCGTACGTGCCCCTGCGGTCCAGTTCCGCGAGTATGGATTCGGCGATGGCGCCCCCGGCGGCGGGTTCCGTGCCCGAGCCGAATTCGTCGATCAGGACGAGGGTGTCCTCATCGGCCTTGTCCAGGGCCGATTTCATATCGGCCAGGAAGGAGCTGTAGGTGGAGAGGTCGTTGTCGATGGACTGGTCGTCCCCGATGGAAACCATTATGCGGCTGAAGACCGGGAGTTCCGATGTTTCGGAGGTTGGGATGAGCATGCCCCACTGGAACATGTACTGCAGAAGCCCAACGGTTTTGAGGCACACCGATTTGCCGCCCGCGTTGGGGCCGGAAATCATGAGGATGTGCTTTTGAGGAGTGAGGTTTATGGTGAGGGGGACGATTTGCTTGTGCTCCTTGCGGAGATTGCGCTCCAGAATGGGATGGCGGGCTTTCCGGAGGCTCAGGCGGCCTTCTTCCGAGATGACGGGCATTCCGGCCACGAGGTCCAGGGCAACATAGGCCTTTGCCATTATGAAGTCCAGTTCGCCGATGAACTCCGCAGCGCTGATGAGCTCCGGGGTGAATGGCCGCAGAAAGTCCGAGAATTCGCGGAGGATGCGGCTGATTTCGCGCGTTTCGGCGAAGCGGAGTTCGGAAAGCTCGCCCGTGAGAGCCACGATTTCCGCCGGTTCGATGAAGGTGGTTTTCCCGCTTGCGCTTTCGTCGTGGATGATGCCCGGAAGGAGTTTCTTTTTTGCCGATGACACCGGGATGAGCATCCTTCCGTCGCGGATGTTCACGCTGGCATCGGCATCCGCCAGGCCGTCTTCACGGGCTTTGCGGAGGATGGCGTTCATGCGCTTGGAAAGGCCCAGCTCCTTTTCTTTGAGCTGCTTGCGGATGTTGTAAAGCTCGTCCGATGCTGTGTCTTTTATTTCGCCGTATTTATCCAGGATCGTGTCGATCTGCGCTCGCACTTCCGGGAAAGTGGCGGTTCTGGCGGCCTTGCGCTTGAGGTTGGGGTAAACGCCGTCCTTGACGCTTTTGAAGAAGGTCTGGGCCTTGTCCAGTGTGTCCAGCGTGGTACGGAGTTTTCCCATGGACAGAAGGTCGATGGAGGCGTTCTTCTGAATGGCCTCAAGGAAGGGGATGCTGTCTACGTAGCCGCTGGTGGGGAAGCCTTCCTCGAACATCAGGATAAGGCGCATCTCGTCCGTGAGGTTCAGGCGGCGGCGGATTTCGTCCTTGCCGGCGGAGAAGGATTCGGTTTGTGAGCGGGAGGCGGCATAGTCCGTGGAGCATCGGGCTTCAATCATCGACCTTATGCGGTCGAATCCCAGTTTTCCCTCCAGACGGGCGCTCGAGATCTCTCCGCGCGCTTTGCCTGGTCGAGATGACAATTCTTCGAGCGACCCCTTTGTCATTTCGAGCGAAGTCGAGAAATCTCCCCTCATTCTCGGCCCTCCTTATTTTGGGGAGCATCCTTTGGGGCCTTTGCGTCCTTTGGCGCTCTGGGCTCTCTCTGGGCCCTCGCGTTTTTGGGGGCGCCGCCCATGGCGTCTTCCAGAAGGGTGATGAGGGTTGTCATGTCCGGCACGGGCGTAACCTTGCCGCCGCGAACGAACGCCACCTTGCCCGTTTCTTCCGAGCACACGATCACATCGGCATCCGTCTCCTCGCTCAGTCCAACGGCGGCCCTGTGGCGCATGCCATACCGGGCCGGAAGGTCCGTGCGGGACGTCATCGGCAATTGACATCTGGCTGCGCAGATGCGGTTTCCGTTGATTATCATCGCGCCGTCGTGCAGGGGAGAGTTCTTGAAGAAGATGTTCATCACCAGACGGCGGTTGATTTCCGCGTCAAAGCTATCCCCGGTGCGGATGTATTCGTCCAGGTCCGAGCCGTGGCGTATCACGATGAGCGCGCCGGTTTTATCGTCCGACATTGTGCGCACAGCGGCCGCGAGTTCCTCCACAGATTTGCTGCTCATCTTGTTCTCCTTGATGCCCAGCAGCCGGTTGAACAGCTCCGCCGCCTTCCGCGATATCCCGGCCTGGTTTGCCACCCTGTTCATCAGGTGCCTTATCTCCGGCTGGAACAGTATGATTATGGCCAGCACACCCACGTCCAGCAGCGTATTCAGCAGCACGCTCATCATCCTCATCTGCAGCGCCCCCGCCACCTGCTGCGCAATAAGCAGCACCACCAGCACGATCACGATGTTCACCACCGTGGAGTTGCCCCTGATACTGCGTATGAGCAGGAAGATGAGCAGGCCCACCATCAGGATGTCCAGCACATCTGCCACTGTAAAGTGGAGGAATGAAAATACTCCCATAATCATAGCGTACAAAGATACACATTTTTGCGCGAATCGGTATGCGTAAAATGCAACTCGTTGTGTATTAGCGCTATACAAAAAAGGCCTGGGGCGTTTTTGCTCCAGGCAAAAGTTGTATGTCGCTCTGTAGTAGAGAGTTGCACTTTACGGGCAAAAAACTTGTATTTACGGTTTTCTTTTCTCACCTTTGCAACCGACGTGCAGCTCATCAAACCCGGAGCAAACTAAGGTCGAATGCTGCGAGGACAGGTTAGGGATAAGCCTGTTTCTATGCAAATGAAGCCAGGGCGCTCCACAACAGATGCCGCGATGGGCAAAAAACGTATTGTGTACAGTGACACGTTGAATCACTGTTATCAAAGGGCTGCCGACAAAGTCGTTCTCTTTTATTCAGTTAGCGACTTTTTGTCTTTCTTTACGATGTTTTGTATACAGGCCGCCAGGAGAAAGGTCTGTATTCTTGCTCTATGTTTGATGTATGATCATTTTCACACATCTGCAAAAGCTAAATCGCCGGCGGAGTTATCATCTTTGATGAATCAGACTACAAGTATTTACTCCAGACAAAACAATAACCTCTGCCATCGAAAGGGGCAGTTGTTTCAGTATCATTTCGGCAGTGCGCCGAAGAAGACCGAAAAGGCTATCCGGACCAACATCGTTTACGTGGGCAACAATTCGGTGGAGCGCAAGATTACAAAAAAGGCGGAGGAGTATCGGTGGAATTTCCTCGCATATGCCAAAAGCGACCATCCTTTCTCCGAACCGCTGGTTATCCGGAGGGCATCATGGCCGATGAAAAATGCCGTGAGCGAGGTGAAGGCGTTCCACGGGAGGGGGCAGCACCTCACTTATCAAACGCTGCAGAGGCTGTTTGCGCCGCTATCCCACGCAGAGAAAGAGCAGCTTGTGGATTTCATTATAAGCACCTATAATGTAATAGATTACGAGGCGGCGATACGTTATTTCGGCTCGTACGAAAACATGCTGGAGGCGATGCAGGTCACAACCGGGAGTGAATATGACATAAAGGAACACTTCACGGGATGGACGGACGAGTGCTATCCCACCCTTGTCAAACTGGTTCTCCGGAAGACCGGGCTAGCAGATATCCATGATATGTTTTCCCTGAATGAAAGCCGTCGCCGCTCGCTCATGGAGTATTTGAAGGGCCGGACGGATGCCACGGACAAGCAGTTGGAGAAATTCTTGAGGATATGAGTGTCTTTTTTCGCGGGCCGATGGAGTCTTTCCGTGCGGCAATAGACTTCTTCCGCGCGGCGCTGGACTTTCTTTTGCCCCGCCGGTGCATTGTCTGCGGCCGGGAGCTTGGGCTTAAGGAGAAGCACCTGTGCCTTAGCTGCATGGCGGACCTGCCGATAACGCGCAATTGGCTCGCGCGGCACAACACCATGGCCGACCAGTTCAACGCCCTGGTGGAGAAGATGAGAGAGGGGTCGGAGGAGATCTCTCCGCGCGGCCCGATGGGCCTTGGTCGAGATGACAAAGAGGGCCTGGGCCTTGGTCGAGATGACAAAGAGGGCCTGGGCCTTGGTCGAGATGACAGGCCGGGGCCAGGTCGGGATGACAGCCCCGCAGCTCCCGAGCCGTACGCGAACGCGGCTGCGCTGCTGCTGTACAGGGGAGACAGCCCGTATAGCCGGATTCCGCAGGCGCTGAAATACGGCGGAAACATCGCGGCAGGGCGGTATTTCACCCGCATGCTGGGTGCGCAGATGGCCCTGCAGCCGCACTGGCAGGACGTGGATGCCGTGATTCCGGTGCCGCTGCACTGGCGAAGGAAACATTCACGCGGATACAATCAGGCCGAAATCATCGCCCGGGAGCTGGCCAAAGCCCTAAACGCAAAACTGTACCCGAACGCGCTGAAACGCGTAAAGCGCACCGGCAGTCAAACCAGCCTCTCCGCTGAGCAGAGGCTCAAGAACGTCCGGGGCGTTTTCGCCGTCCAAAAACTCCCGGAAAATGCTCGCCACATCGTCCTGGTTGACGATACGTTCACCACCGGAGCCACGCTGGCGGCGTGCTACGAGGCGGTGCGGGGAGCCATCGGCATAGAGGTTCACATTTCCATCGCAACGCTCGCGGCTGTGTCCGGTTGAGGCTTGCAAAGACCGAAGAAAAATGCTATCTTGCGAAAAACCCGAAAACCTATGGGCAACTTTCTCAAACTAGCCCGTGAGCGTTACTCCTGCCGCAAGTTCACGGATTCGATAGTATCGGAGGCGGACCTTGATGCGCTGCTGGAAGCCGCGAGGCTGGCTCCATCGGCAGTGAATAAACAACCCGTTCACATCTGGGTCCTCCGCGGCGTGGAAGCCATTGAAAAGTTGAAACAGGTAACCGATTATACCTTCGGCGCCAAGCTCGTCATCGTCGTGGGCGCCAAGCCGGATGAAGCCTGGGTGCGCAAGTATGACGGTAAAAACGGAGCGGAAATAGACGCCGCCATCGTGGGCACGCACATCATGCTCGAAGCCGCATCCCGTGGCCTTGGCACCACCTGGGTGGGCTCGTTCAACCCATCCAAACTCGTGGAACTGTTCCCGGAAATGGCCGGCAGCATTCCCGTCGTGCTATTCCCCATCGGCCATCCGGATATCGGCCCCGGCCCCAGACACGACGAACGCAAATCCATTGACGATCTGGTTACAAGATTATGATTCTCCACCCGGGGGTAAAGATAAATCTGGGTCTGAACATCCTCAGAAAGCGTCCCGACGGTTATCACGACCTTGAGACGCTCTTCGTTCCCGTATCCTCGGCGGTCCACGACACTCTGGAAGTGGTTCACGGGGACGACTATGCCGTAACGGCGGACCATATCCGGGAGGCTTATTCTCCGTCGCAGCGAGTCCAGGCCATATCGGCCGATGGCAAATTGATGATCACCCTCGCGCGGAAGGAAGGGGTGGACTGGGAGCCTCTCCGGGACCTTTGTGCTCGCGCGTATTTCCTTCTGGCAGAGGACTTTAAACTCCCTCCGCTGAAGATTCTTCTGGAAAAAGGCTCTCCTGTGGGTGCCGGTCTTGGAGGGGGTTCTGCCGATGCCGCCTTCACCCTTCGCGCAATCTCCGAAATCTGCGGTCTGGAGCTCTCGGATTCTGCTCTGGCGGGCTATGCGGCGCGCCTTGGCAGCGACTGCGCCTTCTTTATATATAATAGGCCGATGTTCGCTTCCGGCCGCGGTGAAATCCTTGAGGAGTTCGACCTTGGCGGCTGCTTCGAGGGGGGTGGTTGTGCCGATTCTTTATCGGCCCCCAGCCATGCCGAAGCCCTTGTATCTGGCGTATCTCCCGCGCTCCCGTTCCGCGTTGAGCTCGTGATACCGCAGGGCATTTCCGTCTCCACAGCCGAGGCGTACCGCGGCATCACCCCCGGCATCCCCGCCGTGCCCCTGCGCGAGGTGCTCCGCAAGCCGGGCTCCTGGCGCGAGAGGCTCCTCAACGACTTCGAGCCCAGCGTCTTCGCCCTGCATTCGGAGCTCGCCCGCCTGAAAGCGAGCCTCTACGGGCGCGGCGCCTTCTACGCCGCCATGTCCGGCAGCGGCTCCGCCCTCTTCGGCCTCTTCCGCGACTAACCCCGCCCCGCCGCTCCGTCCCGCGCGACAAGCCCCCGAAGCCCCGTAAAATACAACGCGCAGATTCACAGACACATACGTAAAAAGCCTGGGGCATTTTTGCCCCAGGCCTTTTGCTTAATGCGCTGATATGCAGCGATTTGCATTTTACGGCCGATTTTTGCAACCCGGTTGCAGAGGGGGTGCAGTAACTTTGCGGCAGAAACAAAGATGTACAGTATGGAACACGAGCATAAACATGGGCACTGCGAGTGCCATGACCACGACCACGGACACGAGCACTACCACCACGGCCATGAGCATCACCACCACCATGAGGAGCATGGGGTGAAGGAGGCGGCGATAAAGATCGGGGTGGCGGCTGCGCTGCTGGTGGGGGCGGTGATTCTGGAGAAGAATACGGAACTGCCCAAGTGGGCGCTGCTGCTGGTTTATCTGGTGCCGTACCTGGTTGTGGGGTGGGAAACGCTGAAGGAGGCTGCCGAGGGGCTGCTGCACGGGGAGGCGCTCAGCGAGGACTTTCTCATGAGCGTGGCAACGCTGGGGGCGCTGGGCATCGGCTTTATGCCCGGGGCTCAGACGCAGTTCCCCGAGGCGGTGTTCGTGATGCTGTTCTTCCAGTTGGGAGAGATGTTCGAGGGTATCGCGGAGGGCCGCAGCCGCAAGAGTATCGCGCACCTTATGGATATAAGGCCGGACGTGGCGCATCTTGAGATTTCTCGGCAGGCTCGAAATGACAACGGCGAAGCCGGGCTCGTGGACAAACACCCCTCCGAAATACACGTGGGGTCGATTATCGTGATCAGGCCCGGGGAGAAGGTGCCGCTGGACGGCATCGTCCTGGAGGGTACTTCGAGCCTGGACACTGTGGCGCTAACCGGGGAGAGCGTGCCTCGAAACATAAGCGCGGGGGACGAAATCCTTTCCGGCTGCGTTAACTTGAGCGGCGTGCTCAGAGTTAGAACCACGAAGGCTTTCGGCGAGTCCACCGCCAGCAAGATTCTTGAGCTGGTGGAAAGCGCCACTGAGCGCAAGTCCCGCAGCGAGAGTTTCATAACGAAATTCGCCAGAATCTACACCCCCATCGTGGTAGCACTTGCTGCCTTAGTCGCAATAATCCCGTCACTGATTACCGGCGAATGGGCCACATGGGTATACCGCGGCCTCATGTTCCTGGTTGTGTCCTGCCCCTGCGCGCTGGTTATCTCCGTGCCCCTGAGCTTCTTCGGCGGCATAGGCGGAGCATCGCGCAAAGGCATCCTCATCAAGGGCGCCAACCTCATGGATACGCTCCGCTCCGTTCGCACCGTGGTCTTCGACAAGACCGGCACCCTCACCGAAGGCGTCTTCGAAGTAGCCGCTGTGCATCCCGACGTCATCGACCAGAAGGAACTTCTCCATCTTGCCGCGCATGTGGAACGCCATTCCACCCACCCCATCGCGATGGCTCTTCGCAATGCCTATCCGAACGAGGCCGATGAGTGCGAGATCGCCAATGTCGAGGAAATCGCCGGACACGGAGTGGCTGCGAATGTGAACGGCAAGCGGGTGGCAGTGGGCAACAGTAAACTGATGGAAGCGGAAGGCGCCGCCTGGCGTCCGTGCCATCACGAGGGCACAATCGTGCACGTATCCATCGACGGCGAGTATGCCGGCCACATCGTCATATCCGACAAGGTCAAGGCCGATGCCGCCTCCGCCATCAGCGCGCTGAAAGAGGCCGGAGTGCGCCGTACCGTGATGCTCACGGGCGACCAGAAGGCCGTTGCGGCAAGCGTGGCATCCGCCATCGGCATAGATGAATACCGCGCCGAACTGCTTCCGGCGGATAAGGTTGAGGCGCTTGAGGCGTTGATGGGGGAGAGATTTCTCGACTGCGCTCGAAATGACAATGGGGCGGCGGCTCGGAATAACGGCGCCGTGGCATTCGTGGGCGACGGAATCAACGACGCGCCGGTGCTGGCCAGGGCCGATGTTGGCATCGCCATGGGCGCCCTGGGCTCGGATGCGGCAATCGAAGCGGCCGACGTGGTGCTGATGGACGACAAGCCGTCGGCCCTCGCCACGGCAATCCGCATCGCCAGGCGCACTGTGCGCATCGCCACGGAAAACATCTGGTTCGCCGTGGGCGTAAAGGTGGCGGTTCTTGCGCTCGCCGCAATCGGCCTTGCCACCATGTGGATGGCGGTCTTTGCCGATGTTGGCGTCACCGTCCTTGCCGTGCTGAACGCCATGCGCGCCCTGTCGAAATAGGCTGCCCTGGCGGCTAACAAATTGATACACAGTGCAATGTTTGTTGAGGGGTGCAAAAAAATTTGCACCCCAAAACATGGAACGCAATGAGCCACAGGCATTTAGCCGCCAGGGCTACCATTGCCATTTTTTTGCTATATTTGCAAAATGATGTATCGTGTACTGAAATTTGGCGGCTCTTCTGTTGCGGACGCCACGCACATATCGCAGGTTCTGGACATAGTCGAGGCTCAGATGCCCTTGGGGCAGATTGTGCTGGTGGCATCGGCAATCAGCGGCGCCACGGATGCCCTCCTTGGGGGCGATGCGGATGCGCTGGAGGCCCTGGAAAAACGGCATCTGAAGATAGTGCAGCGCCTTTTCACAGGAAGCGAGCGGGCCGATGCGGCCGATGAAATCCGCGCCCTCTTCGCCCAGATGCGCCAGGCTCCGGAAGGAGAGCGCGTCACCTTCGGCGAGATCTTCTCCACCCGCATCATCGAACGCAAACTGAAGGTCGATGGCATCCGCACCCAGTGGATGGACTCCCGCAAGCTTATCATCAAGGGCGACCGGAACGCGACACGAAACAATATTCTAAACGCATTTGAGATTTCTCCACGCGGCTCTTCGAGCCTTGGTCGAAATGACAAGAACGAGATACGCTCGGCCCTTGCAGGGCCTCGGTATGACAATGAGGTGCAAGTGTTTGTGGCGCCGGGATTCATTTGCGGCACACCGGAGGGCGGCGTGAGCACGCTCGGGCGTGGCGGTTCGGACTACAGCGCGGCCATTTACGCCGCGGCGCTGAAGGCGGAGTCGCTGCAGATCTGGACCGATGTGCCCGGCATCATGACCGCCAACCCCAGGCAGGTGCCCGCCGCGCGCACCATCCCAGAAATGTCCTACAAGAGCGCCCTCGCCATGGCCGAAAACGGCGCCAAGGTGCTCTACGCACCCACGGTGGCTCCCGCCATGGAGGCGGGTATCGCCATCGAAGTGCGCAACACATTTGCTCCCGGCGGCGGCAAAACCGTCATATCGGACAAGGCGCCGGACACGCTGGGCCTGGCATCGGCAAAAACTGAAAACGGCCAGGTGGCAATCACCCTCGTCGGCAGCACGGACAGGGCGGAAGCCGCCAAGTCTCTGAAAGCGGCCGGCGTGGCCCCGAAATCCATAGAAGAAAGCGCGGGTAATCTGCGGATAGTGGTCCGCCCTGAGGTGGAGAATCCCGCTCTGAGGGCCCTGCACCGCACATTCTTCGAAACGCTTCCCCAGACTGAAATCAGCCTGTTCATCGCCGGTGCCGGAGCCGTGGGCAAAGCGCTTCTCGAGCTCATCGGCAGAAGCGCGGAAACCGTTGCACAAAGGACTGGCAAGAGCCTGAAAGTCATCGGCATCGGCCGCAGCAGCGGATACAATATCGACCTGAAGGGAATCACCACCCTGGAAACCCCTCTCCAGGGCGATTATATCGACGAAATCTGCTCCGTGGCCCCGCGCGGTTCCGTATTCGTGGACTGCACCCCCAGCGAGACAATCCATCAGCGCTACGAGCAGCTGCTCCGGCGCGGCATCAATATCGTTTCATCCAACAGGCGCTCGTTCGCCATTCCTTATGTGGAATACGCGTCCATGCACGCGGCCGCCCGCGAAAGCGGCGCTTTCCTGCGCTATGAAACCACGGTGGGTTCGGCCCTGCCAGTGCTGGATTCTATTGCGCGAGGCACAAACAGCTGCGAGGAAGTGCTGTCGCTGGAAGCCGTTGTGAGCTGCACCCTGAACCAGATTTTGGGCCAGTACGGCAGCGACGGCCGCAGTTTCGCTTCGCTGGTGAGGGCCGCCCAGGACGAAGGCCTCACCGAAGCGGATCCGCGTGCCGACCTCATCGGCCGCGATGCCCTCCGCAAACTCCTCATCCTCTCCCGCGAAGCCGGCGTCCAGCTGGAAGAAGCGGATGTGAAAGTGGAGCCGATAATCCCTCTGGAACTCGTGGACGTCCCTCTGGAAGAGTTCTACGCTAAATTGGAAGCAATGGAACCGCAGTTCCGCGAGGCGTATCTCGGCGCAGCCCGCGAAGGCTGCCGCCTTCTTTTCGTCGCATCGCTTGAGAAGGCCGATAAAGGCTACCTCAGCTGCATCTGCGTTAAACAGATTCCGGAAAACCACCCGGCCTATCACCTCAAGGGAACGGAGAACGCCATCATGATCCGCAGCTCCTTCCACCCCCTGCCCATCGTAATCGAGGGTCCCGGCGAAGGCGCCCTCCAGGCCGCCTCCAGCATCCTGAACGACATCCTCCGCTAGAATCTCTGCAGGAAATCACTCAGATTATCTTCGCGCGAGAGGCCGAGCTTCTTGCGTAGGCGATGCCGCGTCATCTCCACGCTTCGGATAGTCATATTCATCAGCGGGGCGATCTCCTTTGAGGAAAGATCCATCTTCAGATATGCGCAGAGCTTCTTATCCCCGGTGGTGAGGGCGGGATATTGGCGCCCAAGCCGCTTAAGATAATTGTCGTACACAAAATCGAAGTGCTGCGAGAACTTCTGCCAGTCGTCGTCATGCTCGATATTCTCGCCGATTTCGCGGTGCAGGCGCCTCAGAAGAATCCTTCGCTGCTCCGAATCCGCTCCGTCCAGTTTGTAAAGTTCCATGTCGATGGACTGCAGCATCTGATTCTTCCGGATGACGTTCATGGTCGATGCCGCCAGGTCGTCGGCCTGTTTCTGCATGTCGTTCACCATTCGAGCCTTTTCCATTTCAGCCTCCCTCTGGCGGGTGAGTTTGCGGGCCCTGCGGTCCGACTGAAAACGGATGAAACGGGAAAGCCCCCATAGCGCCCCCACCAGCAGAAGAGCGTAAATGCCATACATCCAGATGCTCTGATACCACGGCGCGGCAATGCGGAGCACTACACTGTCGGCCGATATCTCCCCGGTGCCCGCGTTCCTGGCTTCCACCATGAACGTGTAATTGCCGGGAGGAAGTTTGGTGTACTCACGGCTGTTATCGGCGCGGAATCCCGTCCACTCCCGGTCAAGGCCATCAAGGCGGCAGCGGTACTCCACGGCTTCGTCGGACGAAAACTCCGGACAAACGAAGACGAATCGCACGGAATGGCTGCCCGGGCCCAGCCTGATTTCGGCCCCGTGGGATGGTGTGCGGGTTTCCAAAAGCGTGCTTTCCTTTCCACCCTCAATAAGTACGGCTTCCCGAATATACACGGGGAATCCTTCCCCCGAAGTCTGCTCTACACTATTGGTGCGGATGAGCGAAAAACCGTCTTCCGTGTTCACCATCAGCAGATTATCGGCAAGGAAAGTGTTGCTGTAGAACCCAAGGATCCTGCGGCGGCCAAGACGACGGAGCGAAAGCGTGTCCAGCACTCCCGCCCGCTCCAGTCCCTGAACGCTCCCGGATGAGAAGAAGCGCTGCCCCAACGGCCCTTCCGTGAGCATCACAACCAGCGGCGTTCCGGCGAACAGGCCGTTCAACTCATCCATCGGCACGGCTTTCCCCGCCTCGTTATCGTATTTGTAGAAGCCCCCTTCCGTAGAGAAAACGATTCCGCCCCGGTAATGATTGGGATAGATGTTGCGGGCGGTGGGAAAGCCATCGGCCTCCGAGAAGGATTCCACCTTCTCCACCCGGCCCATGTCCGGAGAAAAACTCAGCCGGAACAGACCCTTTACCCAGTGGCCGAACCAGATGCGCCCGTCAGGAGCCTCCGCATACGATTTCGATGCGTCCTCGAAGCCTTCCGGATATCCGGCGAAGTGGAACCGGCCTTTTTCATATCGCAAAACATACATCCTGTCGTATGTGCTTCCAAGCAGGTACCCCGGATGTGCCGCCAGGGATTCCACCCTCCATGAGCCGTTCAGGGGAATGTCGTCCTGCTTCCCGTTGTCATAAAAGATGCGGAGGCCCTTGTCGTGGCTGCAGATGAGAGCATTGCCGATGACGTCCAGCGACCACACCTGCCAGCGGATGTCCCGAACCGCCTGAAGGGGATTGTCCAGCTGTGCCTCGTCCCCGCTGTAGTCCATGAAAAACAGCCCCTGGTTCGTTCCCAGGTACAGTTTGTCTCCAAACCGGGCCGATGCGTACCCTGCGCCGTAGCGGTCCTCTCCGCCGAACATATCCCAGACCGATTCGCTAAGTAGAATCTGGTCGATGCCGTTGTTGAGGCCCAGCCACAGATTGCCGCCGTGGTCGAAGGCCATGCTGAGGATTGTGTTCCTCTGCAGGCCGTCGTCTGCATCCAGGTGCATGGTGGCCCCGTCCTTAATATTATATAGGTATAGCCCTTCTGCAACGGTTCCGAGAGCAAGAAGGTCCCCGCTGATGGCGGCGCAGAAGACATTGTCCGACAGGACCGGAATATCTGACGGCCCGATGGACGCCCCGTCCAGCAGCAGCACGCCTTGAGATTCGGTGACAAGAAGCGTTTTGCCGCCATAGGCCAACATGGCCCTTACGTTGGCCCCTTTCGGCAGGGAGCAAAGCATTTCCGGTTTGGATTCTGCGGAAAGGGCATATACTCCGTCTCCCCGCACGCTGAAATACAGTCGGTCGCCAAATCTTTCCATGCAGTCTATCTTGC
>JAEEGF010812207.1_pt1 | contig 89660 bp, 72 predicted proteins | sample 9134171 | NCBI WGS metagenome assembly JAEEGF01 (sample SAMN16246542, study PRJNA631951) | gut metagenome | biome: gut microbiome; feature: rumen; material: AP-attached | host: Bos | place: Iran: Karaj | collected 2018-10 | reverse complement strand
TTGCTCTGGGCTCGAGCGATGATTTTCTCCATTAATGTCATGATGTTTTTTTGATTTTTATATGGTTTCTATCTTCTCGTTTCTCGTTCAGAATCGTCCTCTCATCAGCAGGACCTCCAGTTGCTCAGCAGTCAGGTGGGTGCGAAGTACGTCGCTGTAGGCTGCGCTGATGTTGCCTGTCTCCTCGCTGACCACAATGGCCAACGCGTCCGTTTCCTTGCTGATACCTTTTGCTGCACGATGGCGCAAGCCAAACTCCTTGGGGATGTCCAAGTCGTGACTGATGGGCAGAATGCATGCAGCTGCAGCAATCTTGTTGTTGGAGATGATTACTGCTCCGTCATGAAGAGGGCTGTTCTTGAAGAATATGTTTTCTATCAAACGTTGGCTGACGCGTGCGTTAACCGTTTCGCCAGTACGGATGAAATCGTTCAGGGGGAGGTCGTTCTGCACCACGATCAGGGCTCCCACTTTCTGCTTGCTCATGTTCAGACAGGCCATGACGATGGGGAAGATGGTTTCCCTGTCATGCCTCATGCCGTCCTCGTTGGTCTTGTGACCATAGTGGAACAGGTGAAGCAAACGTCCTGCCTTCTTGTGGGTCCCCAGGGTGTAGAAGAAGTGACGTATTTCTTCCTGGAAGAGGATGATGACAGCGATGGCTCCCACGTTGACCAGTTGGTCGAGGATACTGCCCAGCAGCTTCATCTCCAACACTTTGCTCACTATGATCCAAAAGCTGATGAAGATGAGCACACCATAGAAGATGTTGACAGAGCGCGATTGCTTCATCACCTTGTAACTGGAGAAAAGCAGGAGCGCTACCAGAAAGATGTCGATCAGGTCTTTTATTCCAAAGTCTAGCATGAAAGCATCTTTTTGATTATTGTTATAGTTTCCACGCAGGCCTTCACGTCGTGAACCCTCAGAATGTTGGCTCCCTTCATGAGGGACAACGTGTTGAGAACGGTGGTTCCATTCAAGGATTCCTCAGCTGTGGAGTCGAGTAGCCTGTAGATCATTGATTTTCGGCTGACTCCAACCAGCAAGGGTAGACCCAGAACTTTCAGATCTTGCAGATGATTCATCAGTTCGTAGTTCTGATCCAGCGTTTTGGCGAAGCCGAATCCAGGATCCAGGATGATGTCCTTCACACCCATTCCATGCAATTCTTGCACTTTGCCCCCAAAGTATTGCAGCATCTCTGCCATCAGATGGTCGTAAGTGGCATTCTCCTGCATCGTTTGGGGCGTTCCCTTCATGTGCGTCAGGATGTATGGAACGTTCAGTTCCGCTACTGTCTGGAACATCTTCTGGTCCATTTCTCCGCCAGAGATGTCGTTGATGATCTGTACACCATATTCTTCTACGCACATGCGCGCGATGTCTGAGCGAAAGGTGTCGACGCTGACAATCGCCTGTGGGGCAATCCTGCGAATCGTCTTCAACCCCAGCGCCAATCGCTTCATCTCTTCCTCAGGACTCACTTCGTCTGCACCAGGGCGGCTGCTGTATGCTCCAATGTCTATCATGCTGCCGCCCTCCTCCAGGATTTGGGTGACCCTGTCTGCCACCTCAGCCTCCGTCTCTTTTCTGCTGTCGGCATAGAAGGAATCGGGTGTCACGTTCAGGATGCCCATGACCTGTGGTTCAGACAAACTCAGCAGTTCGCCGTCGATGTTCAGCGTGTATGGTAAGAGTCCTTTCATCGTCTTTTCACCTTACTTTGCCACAAAGTTATACATTATTTATAAAATAAGCAAATTATATGAAAAAAATGGTGTAACTTTGCTGGGCAAAACATTAAAGAACAAAGTATGGATATAAAAGAACTATACGCTGTCTATCTGCAGCATCCTCAGGTTACCACTGATAGCAGGCACTGTCCTGCCGATTCCATTTTCTTTGCGTTGAAAGGGGCCACCTTTGACGGCAACCAGTATGCCGCTTCCGCTTTGGAGAAGGGATGTGCTGTGGCTGTCGTCGATGAGGCTCAGTATGCCGGCGATGACTGTTGCATTCTGGTGGACGATGCGCTGAAGACCCTCCAGGACTTGGCTGCATACCATCGCGAGCAATGGGGAGGAACCATCCTGCAGATTACTGGAACGAACGGCAAGACTACGACCAAGGAGCTGGTCGCAGCAGTTCTGTCCAAGGCTCATAATGTGCTTTTCACAGAAGGCAACCTGAACAACCACATTGGCGTGCCTCTCACGCTGCTTCGCATCACAAGCGAGAACGACATCGTCGTCGTAGAGACAGGAGCCAATCATCCAGGCGAGATTGCCTTCCTGAGCGAGATGGTGAAGGCTGACTATGGGCTCATCACCAATGTGGGAAGCGCTCATCTGGAGGGCTTTGGCTCGTTCGAGGGAGTGAAGAAAACGAAGGGAGAGTTGTATGACAGCCTCAAGGAACGCAATGCCTGCATTTTCATCAATGGGATGGATGACGTTCTGCGCGAGATGGCTGCTGAGCGACATTTCGTGATGGACGAGACGGCTATCCCCTACGTGGAGGGTAGAGTGGAGGAGTGCAACCCGTTCCTCTGCGTCCGTTGGAGAGAGGACGACTGGAAACCTTGGCATACAATCAGGACTCACCTCGTGGGAGCCTACAACGTGACAAACGTGCGTGCTGCTGTCACGGTTGGATTGAAGTTTGGAGTCTCGCCAGAGCAGATCGACGAGGCAATCGCTGATTACGTGCCCACCAACAGCCGAAGCGAGTATCGCGATACGGGCAGGAACCACCTGCTGCTGGACGCCTACAACGCTAATCCTACCAGTATGGCTGCTGCGCTCGATAACTTCTCGATGATTGAAGCAGAACACAAGATGGTCATCCTGGGTGACATGCGGGAGCTGGGCGAGGAGAGTTATGCGGAGCACAGGAAAATTGTGGAGCGGCTCGCTGGTTCAAGGTTGGAAACCATCTGGTTGGTTGGCCCTGAGTTCCAGAAAGCATCTGAGGCATCGAACTTTTCCTCTATGGTCTCTGTCTTCAAGGACGTTGAGGCTGTAAAGGAAGCCTTGCAGGAATCGCCCCTCGAGGGCCAGACGATTCTCATCAAGGGAAGCAATGGGACCAGGCTTTTCCAGTTGCCAGAGTTGCTTTGATTCCAGCTTGTCGGCTCGAGCCTCGAAAGAGTCTTTCTTCATCGAAGAGGAGCAGCAAAAGAACCCCTGCATAAGCCTCACTTTTGAGCCGAAAAAACACAACGTGTTGTCTCGACGGTTTCAACACGTTGATTTGCCCGTTTCAACACGTTGATTTTGTCCTTTCAACGTGTTGTCTTTTTTGACTCAATCAGAAGGCTGGTTTCGAGCAACGTTTTCGTGCTCCTCCAGAGTCAGTTCTCGCCATCGTTTTTTGCGTCTTGGCAGGTATATGTCCTTCGAAAGGAGGAAAATATGTCTCTTTTTTTACTTTTTTGGTTAAAAGAGTTTGTTGTTTGCCTTGGAATGATTATCTTTGCATGATAACAGGTGAAAGGGCTCCTTTGCCCTGCTCCCTGTATGGATAATTAAGCTGGTAAGAATGAGAAAACAAGATGTCACAGAGTCGAGGACAATGCGTGTCATTGTTGCCATGTGCGACATGCTGGTGCTTGCCCTTTGCTTGTTTGCTGCCTATGGAGCCATTTATCTCGTCTTCCCTGACAAGGTGGCTCACATGAACCTCCACAATTATATGCTGCTGGCCGTCCTGTGCTATGTGCCTATAGCAGTCTATATGCCTCCTTTGTTCCTGCGTCGTGTGGTTCGAGGCGACCATATTGTGGAAAGGTGTTTCCTGACGGCTCTGGCCTACATCGCCTTTTTCGTGGTCGTACTCTTCCTGATGAAGGGCGCCACAATCAGCCGTATGTTTGTGTCGGCTTTCTTCTTGCTGTTCTCCCTGGGATTGAGCATCGAGCACATGTGCTTGCGTGGCTTGGTGAAGACGAAGCGGTCAACGGGCGGAAACCAGAATCACGTGATCCTGATAGGTGCTGTAGATGAATTGCAGGATCTCTACCAGAGTCTCCAGAAGCGAGAGTATGGACTGGTGGTGGATGGCATTTTCACGGACGACAACATAGAGCAGACTCCATCTGGCATCAGCCGTCTGGGAAGTGTTGCTGAGGCTTTGGGATATCTGCAGGAACATCCTCATATCGATTCTGTCTACTGCTCGATGGCTTCCATGCGAAAGAGTCAGATGCTGGAATTGTACCGTCATTGCGAGAATAGCGTGACGCGCTTCTTCGCCTTGCCTATCTATGTGAACTTCCTGCGTCGCAATATGGTGGTATCCTCGATTGGCTCCACCATCATGCTCTCCTCTCGTCCTGAGCCACTCCGCGACTTGGGAAACCGCATCGTCAAACGTGTCTTCGACGTGCTCTTCAGCGGTCTTTTCCTGCTGACCATCTTCCCCATCATCTACGTCTTTGTGGCTATCATCATCAAGCGTCAAAGCCCAGGTCCTGTCTTCTTTTTCCAGAAGCGGAGTGGATTGAACGGTAAGGAGTTCGAATGCATCAAGTTCCGCTCGATGTACCTGAATGATGCGGCGGATAAGATTCAAGCGACAGAGGATGACCCTCGAAAGTTCCGCTTTGGCGATTTCATGCGCAGGACAAACATAGACGAACTTCCGCAGTTCATCAATGTACTCAAGGGCGACATGTCCATCGTGGGTCCTCGTCCTCACATGTTGTCGCATACGGAATCGTATCGTCAGCTGGTGAACCGCTATATGGTGCGCCACTGGGTAAAGCCTGGCATTACAGGTTGGGCTCAGATCCAGGGTTTCAGGGGCGAGATCAAGGAATTGAGCCAGCTGGAAGATCGTGTTCATGCGGATATTTGGTACGTTGAGAACTGGAGTTTCTGGCTTGACATACGCATCATCTATCGTACGATATTGAATATGCTTCTTCACAAAGAAGAGAATGCTTATTGACAAATTTAAATTACTGATAACAAATAATGTCTTTTCTAAGTAAAATATTCGGACGTAAGTCCAAGGAAGAAATGCGGGTAGGCGGTATGGAGGATTTCATGCTGCTCATTCGCGTGTATTACCAGTCCGTGATAGCTGCGCAACTGGGAATCAACAATCTGGCAGCATTGCCTGATTTGAGAATATTCAAGCAAACGTATCACGTCGCCACAGTCAACAATAAACTGGGCTTGGGTGAGAAGAAAGCCTGTAAGAAACTAATTCAGGACATCTATGGCGTGAGTCAGGAGTTTTTCGCTGAGGTGGATAACAGCGTGAAGAAACATTGCAGGAAAGTTCAGGACGTGCAGAGTTATCTTTACTCTTTCCAAGGTTTCAGTCAGGATCTGATGATGCTGATGGGAAACTTGATGCAGTGGAAATTCCGCTTGCCTTCCTTCTTCCGCAGTGCTCTCAAAGAGATGGTAGCCAAGCAGATACACGAAGTGATGAACAAGAATGACTGGAAGGATGAAGGTGTTCGCAGGACATGTGTCTCTGTTCGCAAATATCAGACTATGTTGGGCTACAGCGAGGCTTGGATGACGGAATACGTGCACACGATTGTGATGCTGGCAAAGAAGGAACCTCGCAAAAATAGCGAGGAATAATTTTGTGTTGTACAAAAAAAGTTCTAACTTTGTCCACAAATAAGATAAATTAGTAGGTGATGGATGCACAACTGATGGATTTGGTCGTACGGTTTGAAACCCGTACACGACAGCTTCTGATGCAGTACAAGCAATTGCAGCAGGAGAATGCCGCGTTGTTGCAGAAATTGGGAAAACGTGAGGACGAGATCCTCACGTTGCAGATTGAGAACGAAGATCTGAAGAACCAATACCAGCGCCTGAAGACAGCGAAATATATAGATCTGGCTGATGATGACAAGAAACAAATTCGAGGTCGGATCTCCAAAATGGTGCGAGACATTGACAAGTGCATCGCCTTGCTTAAAGTGGAATAACGAATCGATATGGAACAGCAGAGCGATACTTTATCAATAACCCTCAAGATCGGCAGTTGGACCTTGCCTATGACCATCCGTAGATCGGACGAGTTCATCTACAGGCAGGCAGAGAAGCTGATTAAGGAGAGGTTCAACTACTATACAGGAAACTATCCAAATCAAAGTACAGACTTGTACTTAATGATGACTATATTGGATATTGCTGTACGCTTGAAGCGACAGGAAACATCCTCGGATACGCAACCGGTCAAGGATCGTTTGCAGCCTTTGCTTGTAGAGTTGGAGTCCGCACTCAAGAAAATGTGAAAGTGTGATTTAGTGACCCCAATTTACTAACTTAAATAAAAAAAACTCATGACTTTAGAGATAATAATAGCGCTGATAGTAGGCATTGTGGCCTTTTTGGTACTTGTCGCTATTTGGTATTTGGTTTTTGTCCCATCGAAACGTAAGGCATTGGCTGCTGAGGCAAGTGCCAGTGCAGAGAAAGAAGCGGAAGTAATCAAACAGAGAAAATTGCTGGAAGTAAAGGAGAAGTTCCTGAGCAAGAAGGCAGAGTTGGAGAAAGAGGTTCAGCAGCGTAACCAGCAGATACAGCAGGCTGAGAATCGTGCCAAGCAGCGTGAGCTGAGCCTGAATCAGCGTCAGGATGACCTGAATCGAAAACGTCAGGAAACAGAATCCATGCGTCAGCGGGTAGAGAACCAGCAGGCGCTGCTCCAGAAACGTGAGGAAGAACTGCAAGTTCGCCAGAACAATCTGTTGGAGCAAGAGCGTACCAAACTGGAGGAAATATCTGGCTTGAGTGCTGATGAGGCTCGCGAACGGTTGATTGAAACGTTGAAGGATGAGGCAAAGACAAATGCAGCAGCCTATATCAACGAAATCATGGATGACGCTAAAATGACTGCCAACAAGGAGGCAAAACGAATCATCATCCAGACCATCCAGCGTGTGGCAACGGAGACAGCTGTGGAGAACAGCGTGACAGTGTTCCACATCGAGAATGATGAAGTGAAAGGCCGTATCATTGGACGTGAAGGCAGAAATATCCGCGCGTTGGAAGCTGCGACAGGTGTTGAGATCGTGGTAGATGATACTCCTGAAGCTATTGTCATCAGCGCGTTTGATCCTGTTCGTCGTGAAGTGTGTCGCCTGGCATTGCATCAGCTTGTGGCAGATGGTCGTATTCATCCTGCTCGTATTGAGGAAGTTGTTGCAAAGGTGAAGAAACAAGTGGAGGAAGAGATTATCGAAACAGGTAAGCGCACTACTATCGACTTGGGTGTTCATGGTCTTCATCCTGAATTGGTTCGTCTCATAGGTAAGATGAAGTATCGTAGCAGCTATGGACAAAATCTGCTTCAGCATTCTCGTGAGACTGCTAACTTGTGTGCTGTGATGGCATCAGAGTTAGGTTTGAACCCAAAGAAAGCGAAACGTGCAGGTTTGCTTCACGATATAGGTAAGGTGCCTGATGAGGAACCTGAGATGCCTCATGCATTATATGGTGCAAAGTTGGCAGAGAAATACAAGGAAAAACCAGATATCGTGAACGCCATAGGTGCTCATCACGATGAAATGGAAATGACTACGCTGATGGCTCCAATCGTACAAGTGTGCGATGCTATCAGTGGTGCCCGTCCTGGAGCTCGCAGGGAGATAGTCGAAGCATACATCAAGCGACTGAAGGACTTGGAGAATATAGCCATGAGTTATCCTGGTGTAGTGAAGACTTATGCTATCCAAGCTGGTCGTGAGCTTCGTGTCCTTGTTGGTGCAGATAAGATTGACGACAAACAGACGGAGCAGTTGAGTAGCGAGATTGCAACAAAGATTCAGAATGAAATGACTTATCCTGGTCAAGTGAAGATTACGGTAATCCGTGAGACTCGTTCTGTTTCCTATGCTAAGTAGAAATAACCGGATTTAATAAGGAAAAAAATGCATCGCAATAGCGGTGCATTTTTTGTTTGTTTCCGTTGGCTCAGTTTATTCTTCTTCCGTGAATGAGTCCAGGATTTTCCTGTATACGGTAGGCAAATCATGCTTGTAGTAAATAGTCTCGAACCACATGAAAAGGTATACAACCAAGTCAAAAGCCAGCCATGCCAAAATGACGATTGTTAAAGTACTCATAGGCTTTCTTATACTTCAATTAATAGTTTGTTTCCATTAGAAATTCTATAGTGACGCAATTTCTCCCATTCTTCTGTTGATATTTGCCATGAGCGGGAGAGGTGATCTGCACCATAGCTGTCTATTTGTTTCATTACCATGCTGATGGTCATTCGGTGAATGTCAAAAGCGGGCAAATATTTGGTGATAGTACCTTTCTCGTTGTGGGTTTCCACCAAGAGTTGCATGTTGACTAATTCATCCAGCAGGATGCTGACCAGTGTTTGGGGAAGACGTGTGTCGCTAGATAATGATTTCACTGTGAAAGCTGTTCCTCCCTGGGCAAATTTCTTGCAGATTCTGCACATTAAAAGCAGGCTCAATGAATCTTTGTATCTTCTGCTCAAATCCCTGCTGTTACGTTCGAAGGCATAGTCCTCCATCCGTTGGTTAGCATAACACATTTGTGCGCCAATGAGACAAATGCTCCAAGATATGTTTGCCCAAAGCATAAACATAGGTATCGCTGCGAAGGATCCGTAGATGGCATTATAGCTGCTCAGTTTCAACTGGTAGTGCATGTATATGTATTCTACCAATTGGAATGCAATACCTGCCAAAATGGCAGGAAAAATGGTGTGACGGAATTTGACCTCCGTGTTTGGCATAAATGTGTAGAGAAGTGAGAAAGCGAAGCAAATCAGAATGGGTGGTGAGATTCGTAGGATAGATTCAACGGTATTGCTTACTATTTGGTAATCGGGAAAGACGTTCGTTATCGTCATCAGGAACAACCTGATTCCCATGGTGATGACTACAGCAATAGGCAGTAACACGAAGACGCTGATGTAATCAGTTATCCGTCGATAGACATTTCTAGGTGTGCGGACTTGCCATATCGTGTTGAATGCCTTCTCTATGTTAGTGGTGAGTGAGACGACTGTGTATAGCAGGATAATCAAACCAACGCCAATGAATACACCACCTTGAGTATGCTGAAGATAGGAGTCCACGAAATTCATGATGGTGTCCGTAATCTCTGGATTTGCCTGAAGAGATTCGCGAATGCGTTCCTCAATCATGGTCCCAAAACCAAATCCGCGTGCGATGGCGAAAACGATAGCCAAAACGGGCACGGCAGCCAGTAGCGTGCTGTAGGTAAGTGCTGAAGCGTAACTCGAGAGATTGTTTTTGTTAAAACTCTCCACGATGATGATAGTTCGTTTCAGCATCCTGAGATTCCATCGTTTCCAACTGGAGAAGCGGGACTCGTCGACGTTCCAGATGTGGTTTATGCTGTGTAACTTCATTTTTTCATAATAAAAAACAGTGGTCCTATAAGCCGGGTTCTGTACCTCATTATATATAAAGAGGTGCTTGCCATTTATCTACTACCTGCGTCACCACAAGTCTCTATCGTTCTACCCTCCGACTCAGACGGGCCATCTTCTCTTTTGTTCGCCGGTATACATGAACTTTCAACTTCCGGAATGCACAGCACTGATATCACTACCAGCCTGGTAGGCTCTTACCCTGCCTTCTCACCCTTACCAGTTGCCTGGCGGTTGTTTTCTTCTGCATTATCAGACTCTCACGAATCTCTTCCCGTTAGGAAGCGGAATGCCCTGTGTTGCCCGGACTTTCCTCTTCCCCCAAAGGGTCAGCGGCAAGCCAGTCCACTGTTTTCAATGGCAAAGATACAAATAAAAGTTGAAATCCAAATATTCTTGCTGTCATTTCGTCTTTCTTTGTAAGTAAATGAATGCAAAAATGCCCCCTCCTTGTTTTTAACTATCGTTAATCGCATTTGTGGCAGTGTTAAATATTGGAAAAACTCTGACAAAACCTGCACGACAAAAGGATTTAGGCAGTATCTTTGCAGTGGATTTTTTGAGTGTGTAAATTATATGTATTAACAATTAAACTAAATAAAGTTATGAAACAGACAATTAAAACATGGTTGGGAGCAGCAGCTTTAGTATTGGCAAGCAGTGCTGTGACAGCATCAGTCGTACGGGCTGAGGCACCAGATGTACCAGCAACTCCCAATGTTGCACCTGCTCCTGTTGTGACAGGTGGATTGGTTGATTTGACAGCAGCAGCAGAATCTTCTGTGAATTCTGTTGTGTATATTAAGGTAACACAGACAGGAAAGACGCAACGTGTACAAACAATGGATCCATTCAGTGATTTCTTTGGAGATTTCTTCGGATTCGGCAATCGCGGCCCACAGCAACGGGAATACAAGACTCCTGACCGTCATGCGTCAGGTAGTGGGGTAATCATCAGTACGGATGGCTATATCGTTACCAATAATCATGTGGTAGGTGATGCTGATGAGATTGAAGTGAAAATGAATGATAACAGAGAATTTAAGGGTCGCATTATTGGTTGTGATGAGACTACAGACTTGGCTTTGATAAAGATTGATGCTAAGAATCTGCCTGCTATAGCCATTGGAAATAGCGATGACTTGAAGCTTGGCCAGTGGGTATTGGCTGTTGGAAATCCTTTTAACCTGACAAGTACAGTGACCGCTGGTATCGTAAGTGCAAAAGCACGTTCTCTGGGTGCAAATGGCATCGAAAGCTTCATCCAGACGGATGCTGCTATCAACCAAGGTAACAGTGGTGGAGCTTTGGTCAATGAAAAGGGCGAATTGGTTGGTATCAATGCCATGCTGTATAGCCAGACTGGTAGTTATAGCGGTTATGGCTTTGCCATTCCAACCAGTATTATGAATAAGGTTGTCTCTGACCTGAAAGTTTATGGTACAGTACAGCGTGCTGTCTTGGGTGTACAGGGACAAGATGTATCAAACTACATTGATGCAGAGAAAGCAAAGGGCAACGAGATTGATCTTGGTGTCATCGAGGGTGTGTATGTGGCTACAGTTACAGATGCCAGTGCTGCCCAAGACGCAGGAATTGAAAAGGGTGATGTGATTACAGAATTCGATGGCAAGAAGGTTACCAAGATGTCTGAATTGCAGGAGGCCATTTCTAAGCATAGTCCTGGAGACAAAGTTAACATGACTTATGTGCGTGATAAAAAGGAGAAGAAGGTGGCTGTGACTTTGCGTAACACTCAGGGTACAACGAAGGTAATGGAAGAAGTTGATCTTGACCAGCTTGGCGTATCACTGAAACCTGTTACAGAGGAAGAGAAGAAGACTATGAACATAGATTACGGATTGTCAATTAATGCGATACGTAACGGTAAGATGAAGTCTGTGGGTGCAACGAAGGGAACCATCATTCTGCAGGTTAATGACCAGAAGATGACCACAGAACAAGATTGGGAAGAAGCTGTCAAGAGTGCTAATCAGAGTACAGATAGAACTTTGTGGATCAAAGCTTTGACTCCAAGTGGGCGTAAAGTAAGTTACGTGATTGACTTAAATGAGTAAAGAGGTATTTCTACCTTTATTATAGGATTGTTTCCCCGAAATTTGCCAATTTCGGGGAAACTTTGTATATTTGTGCCCTTGATTATATTCTGTCGCTATGGGGCAACCTGATATGACAGAAAACATGACAAAATGTGCGAGTGCGTCGTAGGATATAGTCTTTGTCAGAGTGATAGGAGCAAGATTTTGAAAAATATTTAGAATGAAGATAAATAAAACCATTTTAGGTTTGTTGGCATGTCTGGTAGTGGCTCATGCCTTTGCAGTTAAACCTCGCCAGACAAAAGTATATATGTTTGGCTTTGGCGTTTCCTTCCTGGATTCCGTAGCATATGTTACGGATATGCAGTTGGTGGATTCTGTTACGATTGATGACCATACAAAATTCCTTCAGGCAAGAGCCTTGTATGGAATTCAGCTCCAGACATATCTCAAGGATTCTATGCACAAAGAGAATGTGACATGTGTCGTCTATTTCAATGAGAAAAAAAAGAAGGTAGAGAGACTTTATTCCAAGATTTGCAAGAAATATCGTGCTAATCCTTCTTTGCAGTTCTCCATCTTGAATACTGATGTTTTCAGGTTCCATTCAGAGAAATATGAAGCTCCTGTTGTGTCTGAGGAAGTGGAAAAGGCAGGCAAGGCAAAAGGGAAAAAAGGTAAGAAAAAGGAGAAACAGAAATAATCTTTAAGAACTCTAGAAAGAAAGTATTGGTTCTTATAGATGGTTCAGATAAAAGTTTGGTGATAAGAATATAGTATTGATAAATGGGGGATATTTACAAGAGATATTATGAAGACGAAACAATATAAAGTTGGTGATCATGTTTTTGAAATCCAATTTGTGGATGACAACAACGATGAATCTTTATTGCCTTCATTCAGACCGTTTGAATTGAAGGATTCCGATGATGTGCCGTTGTTTAGAGTGATTGTCGACGATTCCTTCAAATTCGACGAACTGGGTCATGAGATTGGCCAATTTGATTGTGGCGGAAGCAATCATGGGGTATATCTGCTCCCCAATGGAGCATATCAGTTCGTGGTGACTGACGTGAATGGTGTTTTGTGTTGCCACATGCAGTCTACACCTGATTTTAATGAGATTAAGGTAGCCATTAAGGGTAAGACTTGGATTCAGCGCAACTTTGGTCTTAACAATGCGATGATGATGGCTTACGCGTTTGCTACTGCAGAAAAGATGACAATGCTGATGCATGCCTCTGTCATTCGTTGTGACGGCTATGGATACTTGATGACAGCTCCCAGTGGCACAGGTAAAAGTACTCATACAAGACTTTGGTATGACAACATCCCAGGTTGTGACCTTATGAATGATGATAATCCTGTAGTTCGTGTCGTGGATGGCAAGGCAATCATCTATGGCAGTCCTTGGAGTGGTAAAACTCCTTGTTATCGTAACATTCAGGCTCCGATTGGTGCGATAGTTCGCATACAGCAGCGTCCCAAGAATGAGATTCGAAAGCTGGGTCCTGTTGAGTCTTTCACTGTTTTATTGCCAGCAATGAGCAACATGAAGTGGGATAGCCGTGTCTACAAAGGTATTTGCGATGGTATCACAGGATTGATAGAGCATTGTAATTTGTATGAATTGGGCTGCCTTCCCAATGGAGAGGCTGCCATATTATGCCACGATACAGTTTCTGTAAATTGATGATTAAAAGTATTCTTGAAAAACTTGCCAGCATTCTGATGTATCCTTGGCGTAAGGCATACAGAAAAAGGAATGGTATATGTGTACAGGAAAATCGTCATGAGATTCCTAATGATATTTTTTTGGGACTTGTCAGTGAGAAACTGGCAGAAGGACACACTGCAATTATCTGGGTGAAAGGTTACAGTATGCGTCCTTTTATCGAGTATGGCAGGGATCGAGTAAAACTGGCTTTCCCAAAAGAACTTCATGTGGGTGATGCTGTGTTGGCGCAAGATTCCCCAGGACATTATGTCTTACATCGGATTATGGATATCACTGGCAACAACGTAACTTTGCAGGGAGATGGCAACCTGAGAGGATTTGAGCATTGCTTGCGTGAAAATGTATGTGGCGTTGTGACTGAATACATACGTCCCAATAGGGTGATTCTTGCGAGTGACAAGACTTTAAGACGTCGTATTAAGATATGGCGGAGACTTCGTCCTATTCGCAGATATTTGTTGTTTATTTATAAAGCATGTATTTGAAATATGAAAATTAAGAAAGGTTTTGAGTTGCGTACTGTATGCAAGGAGAATATTATCGTTGCATTTGGCGAAGAGAACATTGATTTCAGCAAAGTCATCAGTCTGAATGAGAGTGCCGCTTTGATGTGGCGTGCCGTATTAGGTAAGGACTTTTCTGCAGAGGATATGGCTGACGCTTTGATGCAGGAATACGAAGTGGATCGTGAGACTGCCCTGAAGGATGCCCAAACTATGTTGCAGCAGTGGCTGGAGGTTGGTTTGATAGAATAGTTCCATTATGAAAGTCGTCGTATTAGATGGCTATACTTTAAATCCAGGCGATCTTTCTTGGAAAGAACTGGAGGAGTTGGGTGATGTCACCATTTATGATCGCACGTCACCTTGCGATGTAATTGTACGCTCATTAGGTGCAGAGGTCATTCTTACCAACAAGGTCGTTTTGACAAGTGCTATCCTGACGGAACTTTCTCCCACTTTGCGTTATGTGGGCGTGTTGGCGACTGGATATAATGTTGTGGATATCAATGCGGCGAGCGATTTGGGAATTGTGGTTACTAATATCCCTGCCTACAGCACGATGTCAGTTGTTCAACATGTCTTTGCTTTGCTTTTGAATGTGACGAATCGTGTGGCTCATTATTCGCATCAGATTCTATGTGATGATGCATGGACCCGCTCTTCCGATTTCAGTTATACGGATACCTCGTTGATAGAACTCTATGGAAAGGTGATGGGAATAGTGGGATTGGGCCGGATAGGTTCTGCTGTTGCAAAAGTTGCAAATGCCTTAGGTATGAGCGTTATTGTCTTCACCAGTAAAGAAGCATCGGAATTGCCGCCATACATTCAGAAAGTGTCTATGAGAGAATTGTTTGCCCATTCAGATGTTCTCTCTTTGCATTGTCCTCTTACTGAAGAGACAAAAAATTTGGTTTCTGCAGAGAAACTTCAATGGATGAAGCCATCAGCAATTATAATTAACACAGGACGCGGTCCCCTGATTGATGAAAGGGCAGTGGCACAAGCGTTGATTTCAGATCGGTTGGGTGCATTCGCTGCAGATGTTTTGTCGAAAGAGCCTCCATCTTCTGACAATCCTTTGCTCTCTGCTCCTCGCGTATATCTTACTCCTCATATTGCATGGGCTACCTTTGAAGCACGGACTCGTCTTATGCAGATATGCGTAGGAAACATCAAGTCATTTCTCGCAGGAAATCCACTCAATGTCGTGAATAGATTGTGAATTGAAGACAACCATGAAATATTTCTATCTGATTCTTCTCGTTTTGATGCCTTCTAAGGTTTTTTCTCAAGCAGGGAAAATCTACGGTGATAATATCCGCACGTTGCAGGTGATTGTCGACGAGAACCCTTTGCTTCCTCCTGTGATGGAGTTGAGAAAACATCAACATATAGAAATTTCATGGGATGAGTTGAGCCATCAGTATCATCGTTATATATACCATATCCAGCATTGCGGATCAGATTGGACTCCCTCTGACGAGATTTTCGAGAGTGACTTCCTTAGTGGATTGAATGACCAGCCCGTCGAGAATTACGAGAAGAGTTTCAATACAGTTCAACTTTATACCCATTACTCGTTGCGTTTTCCCAATGAAAACGTTGCCTTGTTGTTGAGTGGCAATTACCTGGTTCAGATTTATGAGGATGGTTCTAGTGTGGAAGAATCAGTCTTGGAAGCCAGATTCTCTATTTATGAGAAAGTTGTGAGTATCCGTTCAGAGGTAAGTGGCAATACTGACATTGATTTCAACAAAGGAAATCAGCAGGTCAGTCTTGCTATTGGTTATGGCACTCTGAGTGTCGTTGATCCCCAGCGCGAGATCACTACTGTGGTGATGCAGAACCGTCGATGGGACAATTGCGTTGTCTTGCAGGTTCCCAACATACGTAATACGACAGGTATTGAGTTCACTCACAACCGCAATCTCATCTTCCCTGCAGGAAACGAGTTCCATAAGTTCGAGATTCTGGATGTGAATCGAACTGCGATGGGAGTTGACAAGATGGAATGGTTTGAGCCATATTACCATGCAACGTTATTTCCAGAGAAAGTCCAACATAATTATTCTTATATTGAGGATCAGAATGGTATATATGTCCTTCGAAGTTCTGATGATGAGGATGATGAAATCACGGCAGAGTATATATGGGTTCATTTCATTCTTTCGACCCCACGTTTGCCAGGAGGTGATGTGTATGTCTGTGGGGAATGGACGAATGAGCCTTTCGATGCATCGTGTATGATGGAATATAATGATTCGAAGCACGAGTATGAAGTCGCCATCTATTTGAAACAGGGATATTACGGATATCAATTCCGTCAGGAGGATGGGTCCACTGGCCGTACAATGGGCGATTTTTATGAAACTGAAAATGAATATTCCACCTTTGTTTATTATAGAGGCCAAGGAGCACGTTATGATAGATTGGTGGGGTATTCTAAAGTGAATACAGGAAACAACTAAGACGTAACAGCGATGAAACCAGTAAAACCATTCATATGGGTTCCCACTCTTTATTTGGGTGAATCCCTACCGTATGCTGCAGTGATGTTGATGTCTATCGTACTGTATCAGGAAATGGGGTTGTCAGATACCAAGATTGCGCTTTATACAAGCTGGTTGGGTTTACCTTGGGTAATCAAACCTATTTGGAGTCCTTTTATCGACAGCATACGGACAAAACGCTGGTGGGTTCTTTCTATGCAGTTGCTGATAGGTGCCGCCCTTGCATTGGTTGCTTTTACCTTGCCAACTTCAGCATGGCTTCAATCATCATTGGCTTTGTTTATGCTTGTGGCATTCAGCAGTTCGACTCACGACATTTCTGCCGATGGCTTTTATATCCTTGGATTGAGTAATCAGGATCAGGAACTTTATGTGGGAGTCCGCAACACCTTTTATCGGATAGGAATGGTATTAGGTCAAGGAGGTTTGGTCATGTTTGCAGGCCTGTTGCAGCAAAAAGGGGTTGGGATACCTGTTTCTTGGTCTATTACCTTCCTTATTGTTGCAGCTCTTATGGTAGTTCTTTTCGCTTATCATTCTCAAATGTTGCCAGTAGTTGAGCAGAATGAGATGAAAGAAAAGAGGACAAACATCTGGCATGATTTCTGTCAGACATTTATCGTTTTCTTTAAAAAGCCCCATATCATCACAGCTCTTTGCTTTATCTTGCTTTTCCGCTTGCCAGAAGGATTGCTTACCAAGATTGTCCCCCTCTTCTTGAAGCGCTCTTTGGAAGAAGGAGGCCTGGGACTTTCGGATGTGAATTATGGAATCATATATGGTACGCTGGGTGTCATTGGATTGCTTGCAGGAGGGCTTGTGGGCGGATGGCTTGTGTCGAGATATGGTCTTAAGAAATGTCTGTGGCCCTTGGTTCTATGCATTACGCTCCCTGATGTGGTTTATGTATATTTGAGCTATGTTCAGAGCACGAATCTATGGCTGATTGGCTCATGCGTGTTCGTCGAGCAGCTTGGCTATGGTCTTGGCTTTACTGCTTATACGTTATATTTGGTTAGTTTTGCTCATGGCGAGCGCAGCACTTCAGTGTTCTCCCTTTGTACTGCTTTTCAGTATCTGGGTGGAGTGATGCTGCCAGGTATGGTTTCAGGTTGGATGTCAGATAGCTTGGGCTATTACCAATTCTTTATCTATATCATGGTCTTCTGTTTGGTTACATTCTTCGTTACGGCTTTACTTAAACTTCCTGAAGAAGAAAAATGATGCGCATTCACTTTTTGTATCTTTGTCTTGTATTTTGCTTGCCAGGTTTTGCTGCAGAAGTTGTCTATACCAAGGCAGATAGCCTTCGCGTTGTGGAATTGTTGAGCAAGGGAGCTGCTGTTCAGCAGGGAACCAATCTGCCTCTTTTTTATGCTCATCAGTTGGAGAACGTACCGTATGTGGCAGCAACGCTGGAGAAGAACAAGACGGAAAAGCTGGTAGTTAATCTTTATGAATTGGATTGCACGACACTTGTCGAGACTGTGGTGGCTTTAACCCTGACAACTGTACATGGTAGTCAGAAATGGTCAGATTACTTGGAATGGCTCGAGAAGGTGCGTTACAGGGGAGGACATCGTGATGGTTATGCAAGTCGCAATCATTATTTCAGCCAATGGATTGACAGTAATGAGGAATTGAAACTGGTTTGCGAGCAGCATGCAACTCCTTCTGGGAATTTTTTCCCATTTACGAAAACACAGAAGCTGGACCTTCATTATATGAGCCAACATCCTAATTCATATCCGATGCTGAAAGGTTCTGACGCTTTGCAGAAGGAGATCCGTTGTTATGAGGAAGCTTCTTCTGGCAAGGTTGTTCGTTATATTCCCAGTTCTTTGGTTGGGCGTGATAAGCAAACGCTAAAGTATGTCCAGGATGGCGATATCTTGGCGATTGTGACCAGTAAGGACGGATTAGACGTTTGCCATCTTGGATTAGCGGAATGGGGAAAGGATGGAAAACTGCATCTGTTCAACGCAAGCAGCATTCATAAGAAGGTTGTATATGAACCAATGACTTTGCAGCAATATATGTCACAACATCCAACTCAATTGGGTATTCGTGTCATCCGCATAAACGGTAAATGAGTATAGCAGAGTAAAGTTTTTTGTTTTCTTGTTTGATGTTTCAAGAATAATCTCTATTTTTGCTATCTCAAAACAACTCTTTGTTTGAGTTGGGTGAGACGTATACATTATATATTAATTATAGTAACAGGATTTGGGAATGAAATCAATCAGTAGTTATCTTCTTCGTTCGCTTTGCACATTAATGGTGGGATTGTTATTGATTCTGAATCCAGATACCCCCACGCTTCTCATCCAGGTGATTGGTGCCTTGTTCGCCTTGTCTGGATTGTATGCAGTCCTCACGAATATCATATCGCGTTTCAGTCGTAATGCGGAAATCCGTCCTTCGTTTCCTCTTGTAGGGATTGGATGCCTTTTGGCAGGTGTCATTTTGGGACTTTATCCTGAATATTTTCTTCAGGGTTTAATGTATCTTCTGGGTGCCTTGATACTCCTTTTGGGGATAGGCCAGTTGATAGCTGTTTTCCATTACCGCAGGTTAGCACCTCTCAAGTGGTCCGTTTTCGTGGTTCCTGTCCTGCTGATTCTTGCAGGAATCTTTGTTTTGGCGTATTATCATGAGGCTGCAGCCCTTCCCTTCACTATTCTGGGAGTATGCTGTATCTTCAATGGACTTTCGGATTTGTTCTATGGATTGCGTCTACGCCATTACGAGTCCTTGAACAAGAAGTTTACTGAATACGAGGAGGTTGTAGACGAAATAGAGGACGCTGAAGAAGTGGAAGAAGCAGAAGAAATAAAGTCTTGATGCGTATGAGATTGAGAAGTGATTTGTTGATTATATTTCTGTTGAGCCTGATGCCTGCATGGGGCCAGCGAATCATGTCTTACAACATCCAGCATGGTCATGGAATGGATGACCAGATAAATCTGGAGCGTACTGCAGAGCTGATACGTTCTGAGAATCTGGATGTTGTAGCCCTTCAGGAGTTGGACAGTTGCTGCAAGAGAACGGAGTTTGTGGACCAGCCGAATGAACTGGCTCGACTGACAGGGATGTATATGACGTTTGCTCCTGCCATCGACTTCCAGGGAGGACGTTATGGAGTGGGAATCCTCAGCAGAGAAAAGCCTCTCTCCGTTCGACGCATTCCTTTGCCAGGCAAGGGAGAAGCTCGCGTGTTGCTGATCATCGAACTGAAGCAATATGTGATGGCTTGCACTCATTTGGCTCTCACAGAAGCAGACCGTATGGCATCCATTCCTCTTATAACTGAGGCTGCCAGTTCTTACAGTAAACCTTTCCTTTTGGCGGGCGACTGGAACGATTCTCCTCAAAGCGATTTCATTCAGACGATGGCGCAGCATTTCACTCTGCTTTCAGGTGTCGACATGCTAACCTTCCCTTCAGATACTCCCAAGGAGTGCATCGACTATATTGGTCTATATAAATCCTCGCATCATCATTTGCAGTTGCAGGAACGTGCCGTTATCCATACTCAAAACTCTGATCATTTGCCCATAGAGATAGAAATTAGGTGAAGCCACCATTGACTGTTTCCCTTCCAGATACAAAAAGTTCGTTAAAATGATGGCGGAATGGAATGTTTTGTCTAACTTTACCACAAATAAAAAGATATTATGGCAAGTTATTGGACCAGAAAGGATGATCAGTCAGGTGAATTGTCGACTGTGAAGCCTTGGGAAGAAGTCCTGGGGCATGGTGATCGTACAGTTCCTCACATGCGTTATCATGTGGTGTGTGGTGTGATAGAACAGAATGGTCGTTTCCTTTGTATGCAGAAGGGGCAGACCAAGTATGTCTATACGACAGGCAAGTGGGAATTCCCAGGCGGTAAGGTGGAGTTGGGCGAGAGTCCAGAGCGTGCTTTGCATCGTGAATTGCTGGAAGAGATGGACTATGAAGTCAAGGTTGGCGATTTCTTGGGCGAGGTGACGCATACCTATCCAGATTTCACCATCAGCATGCAAGCTTTCCGTTGCTCAGCTGTTTCTCCTGAGTTCCAATGCAAGGAACATCAGTCTTTCCGTTGGTGCAGCCTCGAGGAGATGGACGATTTGGACTGGTGTGAGGCAGATAAGGCTATCGTTGGGATGTTAAAGAGCGTATGTCATGTTTAGAAACAGGCTTTTGAAACTTGTCAATGCTGTTTTGGCTCTTTTGCTGGTCCTGTTGGGGCTGGAGTCATGCCATCGCAAGACCTATGGTGTGAACGATCCGCAGAAGGATGCTATCCGTGGTCGTGAGAAAGTCATGAGGCTCATGTATGGTGTCTCTCCTGTCCGTTATCAGCGTCAGGCAGAGTTCCGCCAGCCTGAGGCAGAGCGTATCATGCAGGAAGTGGTCAAGTAAGATTTTTCCTCCTTTTCTTTGCTTTCCCTATTTCTCTCCCATTCCTGCTTGGAACTCGTTCAGCATTTTCATTTTGTCCATCAGGTCTTTTGCGTCGTATTTTCGTTGGATAACCAGAATGTCAGGGTCAAAATAGACGATGAGTCGACCTACCTCTGGGTTCTCAGAATGGATTTTTGCGCGATAAGTGTGAAAGGCTCTGAAGCCAATGAATTTGCGTGGAGCCTGAAGGAATTGGATCAGCTCAACTGATTCCTTTTGGATGGTGGCTGACAGACTTTCCATCTTGTCTGTCATTTTTGTGATTTCCTTCTTGCTAACCTTCGTGCGAAGCAGACTGTCCAATTGTGCATGGAGGGCAGCCATCTCGTTCTTGTCGCTCTGAATCTTTTCCACCTTGTCCATCAGTTCAGGACTGTCCAGCGGAGCAAATGCGCTGTCCAGGTGAGTTCCTCGAGATTCGTAACTTTCTGGGTCGTAGAGGGTTGGCTTTACTGCTTCTTCCAACATCTCTTCGGCGCGGCTCTTTGATGTTTGCGAGCAAGCACTCAAAACCAATATTGCTGCAACCAATGCGATAGAATATCTTCTATGTTTCATAATGCACCTAAATCCTGTTATTGAGAAGCAAAGATATGAAAAAACGTTGAGCAAGACCTCGCTTTTAGGCAAACTTTTTGTGTTTGGTGGAAAAAAGTTTTTATCTTTGCGTTGTGATAATGGCATTGAGCAGACGAAACCATATAAGAAAATGACGACAATGAAGAAATCTCTCTCCCTTTTGCTTTCCGCAATGCTTCTCCTGGGTTCATGCTCTTATTCTCAATATTCAGGTTTGATGGCTGGAGCATCGGCTGGTTCCCTTGTGGGACGAAGTGTTGGCATGCTCAAAGGTGGACCACGTGGTTACGACAGGGGTACTGTTATCGGCATTCTGGCTGGTGCGGCAGCTGGAGCAGCCATCACGAATGCCATCGAGAACCGTAATCGCAAGTCTTTTGCTGGCGAGGGCATGCCTTCGTATTCTCGCGAGTCTCTTCCGTTGAAAGTCCAGAACGTGTCGTTCCGCAATGAGCAAGGCAAGAAGACCAGCACGCTCCATCGCAACGAGGAGTGTATTCTCTACTTCGAGCTGAAGAACGTGTCAAGGAATGATCTTTATTCTGTCGAGCCAGCCATCTACGAGGCCAGCAACAACCAGCAGATTGGTTTCTCTCCCTCCACTTGTCTGGAATATGTTGGAGCAGGTCAGGTGATTCGCTACAGTGCTGTGGTGAAGGGCATGAGCCGCTTGAGGAATGGGACGGCTCAACTCGTGATCTCTGCCTCAGTGGATGGAAGCAATTTCGTGGATTTGACTGACCTGACCGTGACCACACGGAAATGAGGTTTTTCTGTAAGATAATTCTGAAAAAAAGTGGAGTGTATTTGATTTTTCCTTAATTTTGTACTCAAAAGAAAAACGTCTCTTAGCGTATGGCAAACTATATTACAAGCAGTTTGGAAGAAGGCGAGCACATCGTGTTGAATGGTCGCCTCCATTGGGTTTCTATTTGTGAATACATCTTTTCCAGCATCTTCCTGTTCCTTTTGGGCATAGGTTTCGTTGTGGCGGGAGTCATGGTCCCCAATCCTCTTTTCTACATCGCTGCTGGAGTGTCTGTCTTGGTTGCTCTCATCGTCTATCTGGTGGGTCGCCTGATTCGCACGCGCACAGAGTTTGCTGTCACCACAGACCGCTTCATTCAGAAAGAGGGAATCCTCAACGTGAAGATGACAGAGATTCCTCTCTACAAGATCGAGACGGTCAATTTCTATCAGTCCTTCTGGCAGCGCATGTTGGGCACAGGTTGCATCGAGATGGTTGGATCAGGCGGAACTTCCCATCAGATTCATCGCATCGAGCATCCTATGGAGGTGCGCAAGACCATCGTTTCTGCCATCAACAAGCAGGACTCCAAGCTTCAGGTGCAGGAAACCTAAGGGTAGAGTAAGGGCAGCCCCTTATTTCAGTTTCACCACTTTTCCCGTTGCTGCACTTTTGCGTGCAGCATCCAGAATCTCCACTACGAGCATGTTGTTCTCCAGAGAGCTCAGGTCGTAGTGGGGCAGTTTGTATTCTCCTCTTACAGCAGCCTTCAGGAAACGGAAGGAATCGTTGATGGGCGCGTCCAAGCGGGGTGCCTCGAAAGGTCCTGAGTTCTTGCGGTCGATGAAGGTTTCCATTTGTGTGGGAGTCTTTTGGAAGATGCTTCCCTTGGAGCCGTAGACATACATGTCCTTGCGTCCCTGAGGCCAGCACCACGAAGCCATGATTTGGACGGTCGTACTGGGATATTCTACCACGATGGTTGCATCGTCGTCCACCTTGGGATAGATGCTGGGCTTGTGCTGTTTCGTTACGCAATAGACGCTCTTGGGCCGCTCTCCATGCATCAGCCAAGTGGCAAGATTCGCGCCATAGCAGCCAAAGTCGATGATTGCCCCGCCTCCGTTCTGGATGGGGTCAGTAAGCCATTCCAGGAACATGCTGCTGCATCCGATTTCCTTGGGACCCTCGTGTCCGTCATAGATGTTGATGCGTACCAGGTCGCCTATCTTCCCCTCTTGGATGAGTTGGTAGGCATATTGGTTGGTGCTGTACCACGTCGTCTCGTAGTTTGTCAGCACCATGATTCCATGTTCCTCTGCCAGTTTCTGGATGTGCTTGGCAGCTTTGGGGGTAGTGGCAAGCGGCTTCTCCACCATCACATGGATATGGCGGGGAGCACATGCCTCCACCACTCTCTCGTGCTCCAGGATTGAACCATAGGCCACCACGACTTCAGGTTTTGTGGCATCGAGCATCTCGCCCAAGTCCTTGTAGAAAAGCGATGCGTCCACCTTGCCCACCAGATCGTTGTGCTGTCGATACGTGTCGTTGGGCTCAGCCACACCCACTACCTGGAAGTCTCCTCGTCCGATGCGTCGTGCCACTTCGCCCAGATGGCCGTGAGTCACTCCTGCCACACCCAGACGTAGGGGAGCATCCTGAGCATACGAATGGATAGAGATCAGGCACAGCACGATGCAGAGCAGCATCCTGCAGCTGGATTTCAGAAAATGGAGATGAGACGTCATAGTGAATCGTTTTTTAGGTTTTCGATGGTGTAAATTTATGAAAAAGAATCCGTTTCCCATCGTTTTTTGAGGAAAAAAGAGTAAATTTGCATTCAGTAACCTGCTTTTCTGAGAAAATGAAACTCACTTCAGAACTACGGATTTCGTTTGTTGCTTTTTTTGACAGTTTGGCAACATACCCTTTGAATGAGAACAAAACAACCATGTAACAATATATAATATGGAAAAGTATGTCTTAGCCCTCGACCAGGGAACCAGCAGTTCGCGATCCATCCTTTTCAACCAGAAGGGAGACATCTGTGCTGTGGCACAAAGAGAGTTTACCCAGTATTTCCCCACCCCCGGTTGGGTGGAGCACGATCCACAGGAGATATGGTCTTCCCAGCGCGATGTGATGCTCGAGGCGCTCAGGCAGGTGGGGAGCGACGGAGGTGATATCGTTGCTCTGGGCATCACCAACCAGCGTGAGACTACCATCGTGTGGGATGCCACAACGGGTGAGCCTGTGTATAACGCCATCGTATGGCAGGATCGTCGCACCTGCGAGTATTGCGACAGTTTGAAGGAGGCTGGACTGGTCGAAGACATCCGCCAGCGGACAGGCCTGATTGTTGATGCCTATTTCAGCGCCACCAAGATACGCTGGATACTGGAGAATGTCCCTGGAGTCCGCGAGCGGGCAGAGCGTGGGGAACTGCGTTTTGGGACGGTCGATTCCTGGCTCGTGTGGAAACTGACGGGTGGCAAGGTCCATGTGACTGATGTCAGCAATGCCAGTCGCACGATGCTTTTCAATATCAACACCCTGCAGTGGGACGACTCCCTGCTTCAGCTTCTGGGCATCCCCCTTTCCATGATGCCTCAGGTCTGCTCCAGCAGCCAAGTGTACGGCTATACCCAACTGCCTGAATTGCGCCACCAGATTGTCATCGCTGGCATCGCAGGCGATCAGCAGGCAGCCCTTTTTGGCCAGATGTGTGTGGCTCCAGGGTCTGTGAAGAACACCTATGGAACTGGTTGCTTCCTTCTGATGAACACAGGGGAGCATCCCATCCTCTCCCAGAACAGTTTGCTGACGACCGTTGCCTGGAAGATAGGCGATACGGTCAACTACGCCCTCGAGGGCAGCATCTTTGTGGGCGGTAGTGTCGTCCAATGGCTCAGGGATGGGTTGGGCATCATCAAGTCCTCCAGCGACATCGAGACACTGGCAGCTACCGTTCCAGACAATGGTGGCATCTATTTCGTTCCAGCCCTGACGGGCATGGGAGCACCTTATTGGGATCCCTATGCCAAAGGCTCCATCAACGGCATCACTCGAGGTACCACCGCTGGCCACATAGCGCGAGCCGCTCTCGAAGGCATCGCTTTCCAGACAATGGATATCGTGCGGGCTATGGAGCGCGACGCAGCCATCTCCCTGAGCGAACTGAAGGTCGATGGTGGAGCATCGTGCGACAACCTGCTGATGCAGTTCCAGTCCGACATCCTGGGCACTACCGTCATCCGTCCCAAGATAACGGAGACGACAGCCAAGGGAGCCAGCTATCTGGCAGGTCTTGCCGTGGGGTACTGGAGCTCGCTCGACGATATCCGCCAGCAATGGCAGGCTGAGTGCGTCTTCACTCCCCAAGCCAACGCAGAAGAGGTGGCCAGGCTCCAGGCTGGTTGGAAAGACGCCATCGAGAGGACAATCCGACAGAATTAACCATAAAAAATTTCGAATACAAATGGAAACAACATTATTTCAGCAATGTGTCTTTGAGTTCCTTGGCACTATGGTACTGATGCTGATGGGAGACGGAGTGTGTGCAGCCACTACGCTCAACAAGTCCAAGGCAAAGGGCGGCGGTTGGGTCGTCGTCTCTTTCGCATGGGGTTTCGCTGTCATGTGCGGCGTCTTTATCGCAGGTCCCTACAGCGGTGCCCATCTGAACCCAGCCGTCAGTGTCGGCCTCGCTATGGCAGGCACTTTCCCTTGGGCATCCGTCGTCCCCTATGTCTGTGCCCAGTTGGCAGGTGGATTTTTGGGAGCCGTCCTCGTTTGGGCCTTCTATAAGTACCATTTCGATGCCACGCAGGACAACCCTGATGGTATGCTGGGATGCTTCTGCACCATGCCAGCGATCGACAAGCGAGGCAACAACCTCCTCAGCGAAGTCATCGCCACCTTCGTGCTCGTGTTCATTATCCTCGCTTTGGGAACTGATGGAAACATGGGTCACGCAGGCGATACACCCGTTGGAATGGGCAGCCTTGGCGCCTTCCCCGTCACCTGTCTCATCATAGCCCTGGGCATGTCCCTAGGAGGTACCACAGGCTACGCCATGAATCCTGCCCGCGACCTTCCGCCTCGTATCGCCCATGCCCTTCTGCCCATCAAAGGCAAGCGCGACAGTGGCTGGTCCTACAGTTGGGTGCCTGTCGTTGGCCCAGTCCTTGGAGCCATCATAGCCGCCGCATTGTATCTCTTGGTATATTGAGGGTTAGCGGTTTCCATTTAGCCATTTCTTGCGCTCCACTAGACTCAGGTGCAGGCGGAGTCCCATTTAAGCGGTCTTCGTCATCGTCATCGTTATCGTCATCGTCATCGTTATCGTCGTACAATATTTCAATTTCTCTTTCTCTGAGTAGTCTGTTTTTTTCCGATTACTCAGAGTTTGTTGAATCCGCTGATACAACGTGTTCTATCGAGTGTTTCAACGTGTTGATTCCGGACTTTCAACGTGTTGTCTTCCTCATTCTAACGCGACAGCAAAGTTACGTTTAAGCGAGCGCGATACAATAAAACTCTTTTTAATTGTATGGTCGAGCGGTAGTACCTTCGCGACAGCAAAGTTACGAAGAACTGATGAAGTGCTGTCGTGGTTTGTCGCGATTTGGCGTGATTTGTCTTTTTTGTTGATGGAATTATATGGAAGACGAGCCATTTCATTGCCTTGTTGTTAAAATCAGGTTGTGAATGTATGGACAAATCAAGAAAAAGAAAAGACAGAAAAAACAGGTTTTCCTTTTGCATTTCCTTCGCTTATTCGTACCTTTGTAACCTGAAAAAGAAAACACGAAATACCACATAGACATGAAAAGGATTCTCATAGCACTTGCTCTCGCATTTGGGCCGATGAACGCCCAGCCACAGCCGACAAACTTGATACCGGCGCCAGTAGAGTATTCGGTTCGTCCTGGAAGCGTTTCGCTGGACAAATTGGCTGGACATGGCGAGAAAGTCCGCATCTCTCCAAAGGCGCTCCTCCGTCGTTTGGAAGGCAGGAAACTGGCTGATTGGCAGCTGAAGTCGGCCTATTGGCTGGAGTTGGGCAAGAAGGGCGTGAAGATTGTGGCAGCCGACGAGGAGGGCGTGTTCTATGCCCGTCAGACGCTCAAGATGATGGCCTCCGTGGACAGCTCGTTGACTTGCTGCACCATCCTCGATTGGCCACGTTTCCCCTACAGGGGCGTGATGCTCGACGAGAGCCGTCATTTCCAGGGCAAGTCGTTCGTGATGAAGCAGTTGGAGATGATGGCCCTGTTGAAGATGAACCGCTTCCACTTCCATCTGGTAGACAATCCTGGCTGGCGTGTGCAGATTGATGCCTATCCCAGGCTCACTAAATTGACGGCTTGGCGGCCTCAGGCTTTCTTCTGGGACTGGGAAAAGAACGAGATAGGCGGGCCTTTCGTGGAGGAAGGAACGCCTGGGGCTTACGGCGGATACTACACGAAGCAGGACATAGCCGACATCCTCTCCTTTGCCGACGAGCGACACATCGAGGTGATTCCTGAGATAGAGATGCCTGGCCATAACTACGAGACGCGATATGCCTTCCCAGAACTGGCTTGCAGCCTGCCTGGCGGAGGAAAAGACCCTTGGGAACTGTGTCCTGGCAAGGAGAGCACCTTCGAGTTCCTGGAGAAGGTTCTGCTGGAGATTTTTGATATGTTCCCCTCGCAGTACATCCATATTGGCGGAGACGAGGCCAGGAAGAACAACTGGAAGCTTTGTCCGGATTGCCAAGCCAGGATGAAGGCTGAGGGGCTGGAGAGCGTGGAAGGGCTTCAGAGTTACATGATCAAGCGGATGGAACGTTTTGCCCATGAGCATGGCAAACGCATCATCGGCTGGGACGAAATCCTGCAGGGCGGACTGGCTCCGGATGCTACCGTAATGTCCTGGCACGGCATAGAGGCTGGTCTGCAGGCAGTCCGTGAAGGGCACGATGTCATCTTCACGCCCACACATTACTATTATCTGGATTATCATCAGGACCCTGCTCAGTTTCGACCTGTTGGCCGCCATGTGCCTCTGGAAAAAGTTTATTCCTTCGAGCCGATAACGGAGGGCGTTTCTGAGGCTGATGCGCATCATGTATTGGGCGTTCAGGGCAACTTGTGGACAGAGCATGTTCAGGATGCCTGGCATGCGGAGATGATGCTCTATCCGCGTGTTTTCGCTATTGCAGAAACGGGCTGGAGCCAGACTGAGAGAAAGGATTGGCTAGACTTCGAACGTAGGGCATCGGCTTTGTCGGATGTTGCCCGCAAATGGGGATATACTGTATATCCTCCATTATCGCAGCAATAGTTGTTGTCACTTGTAGCTGCCCAATGGATATGCGGGCAGTATGGGATAGATGAGAAAGAGCTGTGAGATGGTGGCGGGGGCGCACCAGCGCACCGGCGCACCAGCGCACCATTTGCATTTTTCCATTTCCGCGCCAAAGAAAGAAGAATGAACTTTATATTATATATATTATAATATATATATTATAATATATATAATATAAAAATATCCAGGCACACTCTAATGCAAGTTTTCATTTTCGTTTTGGTGCGCTGGTGCGCTGGTGCGCTGGTGCGGCTGTCCTTGGTCTTTCACTAGAAAAAGTTGAATTGTTTTTACCTTAACCCTGCCATAGGTTGAATGCCTTTTAGGGTACCTCATTGTCTCGAAAATAATCAGCGAAAAAGAGGGTGGTATGATTTTTTCTTGCTAACTTTGTAGGCGAGAAACGGAAAAAAGATATGAATCAAGAGACTCCTGCTCTGTGATTATTCATTACAGCAGATTATACAAAAAAAAATGAAATAGGTGAATTAGATACTGTTGAACTATAAACATAATTGAAATATGGCATTTACATGGATTCCATTTTATAAAGAGTTTGCACAGAAACTCTTGCAATTCAGGACGGACAGGACACCTTTAGTTAATTGGATTTATAATAATATAGACGGAAGACTCATCAAGCATCTCAAAGATGATTCTAATGGTAGACATGTTTCTGATACTGATCCTTTTTCCGTTTTGGCTATTATCAATAGAAGTATTACATGGGATAAAAAAATATCTCTCTGTAAACAGTTCAAGAGTTTTCTCGATATATCAATACCTGTTCCACAAGATTTCTATGGAGTGCCAGAAATGAATAATATGCAGTCTATCTTTTTTGGATTTGAAAAGGACAGGAAAGACGGTGATATAGAGAGACTGTGGAATCTGTTTGAATCTGCTACTCTTGATAAAGACATTAAGGATGCATACGATGCTCTCGATGGTCAATTCCTTATCAAATACAATATTACATTTGGTCTGTTTTGGATAAGCCCAGACAGGTGTTTAGCACTAGACGGCAATAATAGAAAAAAACTGATTTCATTGGGCATAGCTTCCTTTAATGATAAATTCGTTCCATACAAAGAGTATAAAGCAATAATGGAACATCTTGACGCAAAGATGAAGTCTAAGGAAATCAACTGTACTAATTATGCAGAATTCTCTCTCTTGTCATATAAACAGAATGATGGAAAATTCATAAAAGATTTGCCCAAACAAGAAGGCTCAAATGTTTCTAATTCTGTTATTACTTATTGGTCGTATTCTCCAGGCATAAACGCATCAAAATGGTCTCAATGCACTAATGAAGGAATCATGTGCATTGGTTGGGATGCATTGGGAGATTTATCTGTTTATCCTTCTCGTGATGAAATGCAAAAATACTTAAAAGTATATTATCCTTCCGAAGGGTCTTGTAAAAATAATTCTTTGGCAGTATGGCAATTCTCGCGTGAGATGAAACCTGGAGATATAGTGTTTGCAAAGAAGGGTACGACTAAAATCATAGGTCGTGGTGTCGTAGAGTCAGATTATATTTATGATGGCAATCGTGATACATACAAACATATTAGAAAAGTAAGGTGGACACATGTTGGAGAATGGGAGACAGATGATAGGAATGCTATAAAAACGCTCACCAACATCTCCCGATATACAGATTATGTGGAGAGACTCAACGGGTTGATTGAGAGAAAGAAATCATCAGCTCCTGTTGAATCAACAGGCAAGCAGTATTGGTGGCTAACGGGTAGTCCGAAATATTGGAGTCCTTCAAACGATTGGGAGTTGGGCGATGATATAGATTATACACTTTATAATGAGAAAGGAAACAAAAGGCGCATTTTCAAGCATTTCAATGAGGCAAAGCCTGGCGATACTGTGATAGCATATGAATCTACTCCTGTGCTACAAATTGTAGCCATCGGACGTGTGGTATCTGAAACTGATGGAGAGGTGCTGTATATCCGAAAGACAGAGGAGTTATTATTCCCTGTTTCATATTCTGAGATTCTAGCCAACCCGATTCTCAAGAAGTCAGAACCAGTTATGAATCGTTGCCAAGGGAGCCTCTTCCGCCTCACCTATGATGAATATGAGGAAGTGATGCGCTTAATTCGCAAGGAAAACTTAGAACAGGTTCCGGAACTAGATGAAGATGAGCAGCCTGAAGAATACGCAGCCTATACGGACAAAGACTTCTTAAAGGAAGTGTATATGGACACTCGTCAGCTACAGATATTGAAGTGCTTGCTGTTACGTAAGAAGAACCTGATTCTACAAGGTGCCCCTGGTGTAGGAAAAACTTATACAGCTCAGCGCCTTGCTTTCGCCATGATGGGATTTCAAGATGAGTCTCGCGTGAAAGTTATCCAATTCCACCAGAATTACTGCTACGAAGATTTTGTGATGGGATATAAGCCGAATGGAGAGGGAGGTTTTTCTCTTGTTAACGGTATCTTCTATGATTTTTGTTAACAGGCAAGATTACATCGTGACATGCAATATTTCCTGATTATCGACGAGATCAATCGTGGCAATATGAGTAAGATTTTTGGAGAGTTGCTGCAACTGATAGAGGCAGATTATCGTGATCACCCCATCCAATTGGCTTATACCAAGCAACGCTTTTCTGTACCAAGTAACTTGTTTATTATAGGCATGATGAACACAGCAGACCGTTCACTGGCAATGATTGACTACGCATTGCGTCGTAGATTCAGTTTCTATGAAATGAAGCCAGGATTTGAAACAGAGGCATTTAATGCTTATATTTCCAAATGGGAGACTTCTCAACTTAGAAGCCTTATAAAAGCCATTATTTCGCTGAATAAGACTATTGAGGAAGACGATTCACTTGGCTCTGGATTCTGCATTGGTCACAGTTATCTTTGCAATTTGGAAAAAAGCGATGACTTGACGAGTATTGTGGAATATGATATTATTCCGATGCTCAAAGAATATTGGTTCGACAATGACAGCAAGTTTAATCAGGAAGCTCGGAAACTGAGGGATGCACTGAATGACTGAAGACAAAGGTATACTGATCCGTAATATCTATTACATGTTGACCTATGCTTTTCAAGAGCTTAGGCAGAATAACTATGCGGAAATAGAAAGCGAATCTTTTGAAGATATTTATGATCTGTTTGCTGAGATATTATTCAGAGGCATATCGTACCAGATAAAACAAGGGTTGTGCCGTAAGTATGTGGCAAAGAACGAGTCAATGCAGACGATAAAAGGGAAGATTGACATCAAGGGCACAATTTTTAACAGGGTAAAAAATAATCGCCAGATAACCTGCGATTATGATGAGTTGTCAGAAAATAACATTTACAATCAAATTCTACTGACTACATCCTCAATATTAATGAGGCATTCCGATGTGAAGAAAGAAAAGAAGGCCAAACTGAAACAATTGATGCTTTTCTTTCAGAATGTACAGCCTATAGATGTCTACACGATACGTTGGGATATGCTTCGTTTCGACAGAAACAACAAGACCTATCGGATGCTGATCTATATTTGTTATTTTATTCTTAGCGAGTGGTTACTTACTACGGATGGAGGTAAATATAAGATGCATGAATTCTCGGATGAACACATGGATAGGCTCTTTGAAAAATTTGTGCTAGAGTATTATAAAAAGCATCACTCAACAACGAAGGCTAGGGCTGCTCTGATAGGTTGGAATGTAATAGAAGAGGCTACTGATATGTCAGTATTGCCAATAATGAAAACTGATATACTCCTGTCATGTGGTGAGAGAACACTGATTATTGATACCAAATATTACACTAATATTATGCGAGAGTATTTTGGCAAAGAAAAACTCAGAGAAGCTCATCTCAATCAGATAAATACCTATGTGACGCAATATGATAGAGAACATCATTACAATGTAGATGGAATGCTACTCTATGCTAAGACAAAAGAAGATGTTGGTGATGATAAGCAAATAACTCTCAAGGATGGTTATACTCTATACATCCGCACTTTGGATTTGAATACTGATTTTGAGAAAATCAAGAAAAGGCTGGATGGTTTTATAGAACAAGAAATAGGAAAGTCATAGACAGGTTTCACAAATTAAATTAAAAGGACACAAACAATAGTAGAAAGTTTACAAGCATCCCCCTTCCACTATCCCAAAGGCTGGGACATCCTTTTGGTATGTCTTCCCTGCTATCTGGAGGGTTACTTGGGTTTTCTTCCCTTCACGTTCGTTCATGCGGAACTGAAGGCCTGCTGAGGTGTAGTCCATCGTGGTGATTTCCACATTGGGAGCTGAGATGCTGGCGAGGGAGGCTTTCGTGGGGAGGGTCTCTCCTGTGGCTTGGATGGAACCTGACGAGAGGTGCGTATATACGGGTTCCCTGAATTCTGCGATTCGCTGGGGCAGATGGGCTTCTTGCCATGTTCCTTGGTAAGGATACAGGATGATTTCATGATGGTAGGTTCCATGAAAAGGCTCTGCATACCATGCCAACTCGTGCTGCACATCCGTTGGAGTACGGAAGGTGAGGCCCACGTCGCGGATGGGGCCTGAGGTGGTGGAGGAACCCATATAGAGGCGGATGGTTCCTGCTTCGCTATCCACGCTGAATGCCTGTTCGCCTGTCTGGGGGGAAACGAGCAATCCGCCTTGCTCCTGCTGCAGCCAAAGGGAACTGAGCGGGCAGAAGTACCCCACGCCTGGCGTCTTGTATTCGTTGATGCCAAAGGGGATGTCGAAGGCTGTGTATCCTGTCTTTCCTGTCTGGATGATGAGGTCGAGTCCCTCTGGGTTGAAACTGAAGCCTTCCTTGCTTTCCTGGCCTCGCACCAACGTGGGATGGGGGAAGACGAACTGCAGATGAGCGCGGACTTTGTCGTTCTCGATGGTGAAAATCTCCTGCAGATGGATGAGCCAGTCCAACTGTGTCTCGATTCTCAGCTGGGGCCATAAGCCGTTGGTGCAGATATGGATGCGTGGCTCTCCATAAGGAGTGGCTGGGCGCCAGGCGTCATCGCCTTTCCCATCGTTCATTTCTGCCAGCACCTTCACTTTCATGGGCGCCAGGCAGATTTCGCTGGTTTGCTCATTGGCTTTCATCTGGACGTGATCCCCCAGGGCTGTCAGGGTGATTCCGTTTTGGCTGATGGAGGTTCCTGGAGTCCATTCCAATCGCTGGGCACGTTCCTTCTGTTTGGCTCCCACTACCATGTAACCATACGAGGGAAGGGTTGCCAGCGCCTGGATTCTGTATCTGCCCTCCTCGAGGGTGCACTGGCTGGGCAGTTTCTCGCCACTCGTGTAGTCGAAGAGGTCGCAGGGTGCGTCAGTCTCCAGCTGGATTTCTTTGGTGCGCTCTGGCTCGAGGTTCAGCAGCAGGTAGAACTGGTCATAGCCGTTGAGCTTCATCTGGTTGCAGAGCAGGTTCATCCCTTTCTGGATGATGGCTTTGCTCAGGGTGCTGCTTCCTTGGAACGAGTTGAGACGTTCGCAACGTTTCTCGTAGAGGGGATACCATCCCTTTGAATCGCTGTTGACAGCCCACAGCAACAGGTGCTCTGCCTTACTCAGCAGGGTCACTTCTCCATCGCGAGCCAGATAGCGCGTCTCGACGTCAGGGTAGAGGTCAGCGCGTTCGATGTTCCACGTCAAGGCGGAGTGGGGCAGGGTGACATCGCTGGAGAGGAAGGGCTCATCGAGTCTCACTCCAAACTGCTCTCGCGCCAGGGCGTTCACAATCTTGGCGGCACGAAAGTCCTTCATGGATTGGTTGGTCTGGTTCTGCAGGATGATGTCCAGCGGGTCTGCTGTCCAGCGGGAATAGGTTCCGTTTTCCTTGCTCAGGGCCTTAGCGCTGTGGTCCACGTATTTCTCTTCCTTCACTCCAAACCGCTTGATGTATTCCTTGACGGTAATCCAGATGATCTCCACGTCCTTGCTCTCCTTGTTGAAATCCGCAACAAGTTGATAGGTGGAGGTGAAGCTTTGGGGGATCTCATAGTCTTCCTCGATGCAGATGAGCGCATTCTTGGGCGCTCTGGTGGCTTGCTCGCCAATCTTGCTGCGCTCTCGCGTGATGGGGACGCAGACGCTGAGGGTGCCGTCCTGGCCTCGCAAGCGGAAGGGGAACCAGGAATCGTCGTTGGTGATGATGGGAGTCCAGCTGACGCCAGCATTCTTCAGGATCCAGGGCAGCTGGGAATGATAGGCACGCTCCTGCAGATAGAATCCATCCGTCTTCTCTCCCAAGTTGTCCTCGATGATTCTGGTGCCAAGCCAGGCGCAACGATAGTTTGTCTCGCCATCCATGTTCACGTTCACAGGCTCGCTGTAGAAGGTGCCTGTCAGATTGAGCTGTCCTCGCTGGTGAATCCTCAAGGCATGCTGGATGACCTCTGGAGCCGCCTGCTGGAGCGATCCAAACGTTTGGCCGCTGAATTGCAACTGTCCCTTGAAGTCAGGATGCTCGTCCATGAAGTCCAACAGATTGTCGTAGATGATGGGGAATTCCCTCCAGATGGTGGGACGCACATAGCGGTCGTAGTTCATGTTGCCATGCAGGACGTAGGTGATGTAAACCTTCTTCTTTCCCCCTTCTGCGCTGGTGATTGCCATCAATGCGATGAGGCAGGCCATCAGATATCTCTGTATGCTGTATACCTTATGAGATTTCATAAGTGAAGATGTTTGATTGTTCCACTGGTGGGGTGGCGATGCAGGTCGCCTTACTTTCTTATCCTGACGGGTCCCAACAACCCTGCGTGAGGCCTTCCCTTGTAGGGCGAGGGAATGGTCAGGTAGTGGTTTGCCAGCGAACTGTACACGATGACTTCCACTTCATTGTCTCCTGCCTTGACGAAATCTGTGATGTCGACCACATAGGGAGCATTGATGAGGACATCCACGTGGCGTCCGTTCACAGCCACTTCACAGGTGGCATCCACAGAACCAAGGTCCAAGCGGATGGGGCCCCTCGTGTCGTCCAGCCGGAAAGCGTGCCTGTAGCTTACTCCACCTGAGTAGAACTTCAGGGCACCCTGCTGCGTCCAGTCGCCCACAGGCATCCTGCCACCTTGACAGGTCATGCTGACAGGCTCGCGGAAGAAATCAGCTCCTGATACGCCCAGGTCTGCTTGCCCCAATACGTACACATCTACAGGGTGAGGACTCACTTCCTTCAGCTTCAGGTTGCCCTCGCGATCTGGCAGCGCTGTCTTCTTCCTGTTCACCCAAATGCCCAGTATCTTGCCTTTCACATCGAAGTGCATGAGAGAGGTTCCTGGTGCTGTGGGGAAACGGTAGAGCCAGCGTCCTCTCTGCCCTCCATGGATGTCGAAGGGGAGGAAGCTGGTGCCAAACCATTTCGATGCCACGATGGGCTCGTATTCGCCTACCGTCTGGGGTTCTGGCGCATCAACTGGATAGAACATCACCATCGAGCGGTCGCGCTGGTCCACGCTGCTGCTTCGCATTCCCTCCAGGCTGTATCCTGTGCTTCTGGTGTTGGCGTAGACAGCCAGCAGACGATGCCATCCCTTCTTCAATGTGACGGTACTTTCCTTGCGCATTAGCCCATCCAGGATGATGCAGAAAGGCTGCACGCCCTCGACCACCTTGCGATAAACGCCATCGGCTGGCGCATAGACGTAGGTCCTGAAGAGCTGATGTTCTCCTTGGTCGAGAATGAGGAACTTGCTCTCCACTTTCGCTTTCAGTCCATGATATCCTTGTCCGCCAGGACTGTCGAAGACGCCATATTGCCAGGAGAAGACGTAGGGCCGCCAAGCGATTCTCGCATTCGTGCTGAGAGTTTCCTGGATGACCTCGTCGATGGGACGGTGCCTGGAGACATTGGCAGTTTCCATATAAGGTCCGTATCCATAGATGTAGTCTGTAGCATTCGTGGCGCCCATCAGTTCCTCCACGCGTAGATTTCCTGTTCCTGGCAGGAAGAAAGTCTTCATCTCGCGAGCCTCCACGCCTATCTTGCCAGGAGAGGGAGGAAGGCGGAAATCGCCCCATTTGTTGTCCATCGTGGGCACGATGGTGATGTCCCAGTCGCCCACCAGAGGGATGATCTTTTCAGGAATGTTCTCCTCAGCTGCTTGCCTCTCATACGTGGGGGTGCCAGGAGAGAAGACATAGATGCGCGAGGCTTCCTTCTCGCCATCGAAATGTACCCAGGTACCATGCTCGTCTGTCCTCAGGATAGAAGTCTCTCTGATGGTTCCATGCTGTGCATCCCATATTTCAACCTTTCCCTTGGAACGGAAGAACAGGTCGTCTCCATGCGGAATGTCCATCACCATATAGACATCCTGGTTTCCCACGTGGCGATGCAACACGCGACCTTCTGCTGAAGAAGAGCTGAAGTCCCTCGTTGTCTTGTCGAGCACCAGTTGACGCACCTCTTGGGGGGATTCCACTTTGATGATGCGGTCATCGTTCTGCACCTCTTTCATCAGGCTGCCCAAAGCGATCACAATGCCTCCCTTGGAGGCGAATTCCTGGATTTTCTGCAGTGTCTCAGCATGGACGGCTTTGGTGTCTGCCAGGACAAGCACACGATAGTTTTCGTCAGAGATGGTCAGATGCTGGTCCTTGATCTGGGCTTTCTGGAGTGAGGCGTAGTCGATGAAGTCGTAGTCGATGCCATGAGGGCTCAACTCATTGCCCACATTGAAGGAGAGGTTGGGCGATGAGCCAGGGTAGGCTTGGAGGGTTTCTGTGGGGTAGAGGATGGCAATGTCTGCCACATGGATGCCCTGGCTGAGCAGGAAACAGAGACGTTCTGCGTACTTCAGCCACACTTTCATGTGGGGCCAGTAAGGCATGCGGAAGTGGAAACAGGGAGGTGCCCATTCCCACCATCCTCCATGGGTGGAGTAGTAGAGACCATGCATGCAGAGCAGGTTGCCGCCTGCGATGAGGTGATGGTCCAGCTGGTGGGTAAGCAAGGCTCCATTCGCATCCCATCCCATGCTGTGGAAAGCTTCCAGCCACACGCGAGGACGCTGATAGAGGTGTGCTGCGCTGCTCGACACCTTCGTCTGGACGAAACTGCTTCCTCGAGCTGGAGCGTCGTTTCCTGGGGCTGTAAACCATTTCTCCACACGGAAGTAATCCAGATATTGGGTGGGATTCATGCCTCGCCCTTCGTTGTCGCTGCCATAGATGAGGCCCTTCTCAGCATGCCAGTTGTAGATGGGCTGGAAGTAGCGCTCTTCTGCCAGCTGGGTGACTACTTCTGCATAGTCCAGTCGTGTGCGCGAAATCCTGTCCCTCTGCGCTTCGTTCAGGTCCACATCGAAGAGGTCTGGCAGGAGCGGCACGATGTCGTATCCCTTGCGCTTGAGGAACTCCTGGGGCAGGTCGTCTGTCCAGGAGTGCAGGTTCAGGTGATACTGAAGCTCGTCCTGGAAGAAGTAGTTCATTCCTTCCCTCCCATGCGCATCCATGTGGTCCACGAAGGGTTGGAAGTAGTGGTTTATCATCTCTTGCCCAAAGGTTGGACTGAGTTCTGGCGCAGGCTCTGTGTAGACGACAACAAGGCTGTCTGTCCCCTCCTTCTTCCTGGCTGTCAGCGTGTGGGCAGGCCGTTTCTCGTCAGGTCCCATGAGGCGCACTTTCAGCCTTCCCTGGTGGTTCTTTATCTCAGGCAGATTCAACACGTCGTCGATGAACTCCTTATTCTGCGGCCACGCCACGACATAGTCATCCATTCCCAGTCCGATTCCTTTGTCAGCACACTGGCCAGAGAAAGTGTTCCAAATCTGCCACCATGCATCATCCTTCATCACGTAGGGCGCTCCGCTCTGCACGCGTCCGCAAGGGCCGTGTCCTGCCGCATTCAGGGCAGTATCGACAGCTGCATGGGTATGGTTGTAGCTCACGCAGAGTCCGTCTGTAGAAGCGTCAGACAGGATTTCGAGCTGTTCCTGCAGGCGTTCCAACTTCAGGGTGTCTCCTGTCCACCAGTAGAAAGGCACGTTGCCATATCCCTTGGGCGGATTCTGGAAACCAGTACGAATGTCTATTTCTCCACTGCGTGAGGGATAGCCCTTATAAGATTGAAAATGCTCCTGAGCTTGCAGAGTACTGCAGCAGAACAACAGAATCAATAGCTTTCTCATGATAAATCATTATTTTTTTTCATGCTACAAAGGTACAATTAAGCGAGCAATAATGCAAATAAAACTAGTTTAATTTGCAAAGTCCATTGGAAGTGATTGTTCTTCCTCTATCACTCTCTCACCAACTACATAGGATAATGCCAAGTCTGGAGGTCTGTGCTCCAGGCTATGCCAAGGGAAGCATTGCGGTCGAAATCGCCTTCTGGCTCAGTCAATGGGCCAGAACCGTGAAAGAACATCAGATAACATCCGATTCGCCGCACACTTCGCAAATCGATGACGGTGGCGGCTGTGATACGGCCACGCGCCCATTCCCATTGCTGCTGTCCCAGGATGATAAGGGGACCGTCGTCGCGCCAATGCAAGAGGTCAGTCGAACGCTTCACGCCAATGCCATTCTGGGGAGAGTGAAAGAGAACATACTCGCCATTGTCGACCAGAACACTAACGTTTTCGCCGCAGTCTGTCCTTCCGTAGGGAGTCCAGTGCGTAAGGTCATGGGAGTAAGACATACTGACGCCATTCTGCTTGTAGAAGCACCACCATTTTCCTGGCTCATCCTTATCCTGAATCAGATAAGGGTCTATCATCCGCCCCATGGAAGAGACGGGAACATCTCCCTTAATGCGTAACAATTCAGGCTGCGACCAGTGCTTCATATCGTGGCTTCGAATAATGAAGAGGCGCGCTTGGTCGTTGCCGTAGCGCACTCCTTGCCCAGGAAGGTAGTTGGGCCTTGGATAGGACTGCAGGCACAGCACATACTGCCCTCGATAACGGATGACATTGCCAGGACTGGAGAAGCCCATGAGCTGGGAGGCAGGCGTAATGGGTTGAGGCATAGTCCAGTGAACGAGATCGTTGCTTTGGCTCTGTGCCACGAAGCTGTAGATGCTGTCTGGTGTATTCTTGGTGACCGTATAGAAAAGGAAAAAAGTGCCATGATGGTAGGCTACGGCAGGGTCGCGATAGGCTATGGAATCATTACCACGCAGCAGGATGGGGGACTTGAGCGATGACAAGAGATTGGACCTGCGGCCTTGACAGGGAGGAGTGAGAAAAAGAGGGAGAATAAGCAGGAGAAGGAAACGAGGTAGCGTCATTCTAAACTTATGATAGGGTAGTCAGACTCCAGACAGACGTTGGAACACAAAACCAGAGGGAGTGGGATGAAATGTTCCATGATGGTTGGTATGTGAAGATTTCTTATTCTGGATAGATGAGGTATTTCTTGCGTTGCTGCCTGAAGCGCTCCACATCGTCTTTCCACGAGGCTTCTATCTCAGCAGCAGAGGCTCCTGAAGCGATCATCTCGCGGATGCGAGTCTGACCAGTCAACAGGTCGAAAAACCTGCCTTCCCGCTGGAAGAACTCTTCCTTTTGGGGATAGCGCATGTAGGCGTCCACGACATAGCTCAGGTCGATGCGCTTGAGTTGCTGCAGCTCTCCCATGTCCAAAGCCCTCAGGTCCACTCCATGGCACTCCTTCCCCAGCTGGGTGGGATTCTTGGCGCCAGGACGGCTCTCAGGGGTGAAGGAGAACTGATAGCCAGTGAAACTGGGATGCCCATAGAGTTGGAAGGGAGCTTCCGTCCCACGTCCCAGCGAGACAGGCGTTCCCTCGAAGTAGCAGAGGCTGGGATAGAGGTAGACTGACCGCATGTTGGGCAGGTTGGGACTGGGCGCGATGGGGAGGGCATAGAGGCTCTGATGGGTGTAGCCTGAGCAGGGAATCACCTCCAGACGGCAGGCAGGAACCCAGCCTTCACCCTGCGCCATGAAGGCCAACTCGCCCAGCGTCATGCCATGCACGATGGGGATGGGGAGCGCTCCCACTCCGCTCTTTAGCTTCATGTCGAGGATGGGGCCGTCCACAAAATGTCCGTTGGGGTTGGGGCGGTCCAGGATGATGACTCTCCTGTCGCATTCGCTGCAGCGTCGCATCAGTTGCAGCATGGTCACGTAATAGGTGTAGAAGCGCAATCCCACGTCTTGGATGTCGACCACCATCACGTCGAATCCCTGCATGGCTTCGTCGCTGGGCCCCATCTTCTTCCCGTCGTAGAGCGAGAGGATGGGGATGCCAGTCTTCTCGTCCACGCTGCTGTTCACCCGCTCTCCAGCGTCTGCTGTGCCACGAAATCCATGTTCAGGCGAGAAAAGGGTAGTCACGTTCACTCCCTTCTCGATCAACACGTCGAGCACGTGCTTGCCTGATTTCTGGCATCCTGTCTGGTTGCTGAAGATTGCCACCCGCTGTCCTTCCAGCAGGGGCAGATAGAGCTCCTCCTTCTCGTCGCCCAGGGTGATTCCCTCGTTGTCCCATCGCGGCTCAGCAGCGAAGACGAAGGAGCAGGAGAGGGAAAGGAGCAGCGTCGACAGTTTCAGTAGCTTAGGCATGGCGGTAGACTTTATTTTGAGGGTTCTTAGACTTCCTGGAAGGTCTCCTCGTCTGACTCAGGCAGATCGGCTGGAACGGGTACATAGACAGGTTCCTGGACGTTCTTCCAGAACTTCTGAAGCAGGATGATGCAGAGGGCGATGCCTACGATGATGGCGACTCCTGCCACAAATTTTCCTCCCATTCCTTCCGTGTAGGAGAAGGTCTTAGCCTCTTCGCCCAGCAGGTTCATCTCCACCACTGCCAGGGAATTGTTGAAGATGTGGATGAGGCTGGTAATGACGATATTGCCCGTCTTGTAGTAGATGATGGCGAGCAGGAGTCCCATGATGGCTGCGAAAGGAATCTGGGCAGGATTCATGTGGATGGCTCCAAAGAGGATGGCAGAGACGATCATGGCAGTCCAGGGTTCCACCCCCTTGCGCAACATGTGGCCCAGGATGCCCTCGCGGAAGACAAGTTCCTCGACAACAGGTCCCACGACAGCTACGCCCAGGACACCCCAGAAATTGTGTGCCAGATTCAAGAACTGCTCTTCCATCAGGTTGGGCAGGTTCAACTGCTCGCTTATCAGGTCTGTTGCGAAGATTCCTGCGATGGCAGCCAGGAAGGCTACGCAGGCCATTCTCCAATTGATGTGGCTAGCGTCAAAGGTTTGTCGCATCCTGATCATTTTCAGGACGAACCAACAGGTCAGAGCGGTAAGCAATCCAGTTACAATCAGGATGATGCCCAGCTGGGTTGGGTTGATTGTCATTCCTCCTGTGGTGAGTGAATCAGGGTTTTTGAATCCCTGAATGGCTAACATCACACCACCTCCCACCATTTGGAAGAACAGGAATACAACTACAGCTAAAATTGGTTTCAAGAACTGTTTCATCTTTCTTTTTGTTTATGTGGTTAATAATCGATTACATCTTTGTAGTTAAGTAGTTAAGTAGATATCGCTTCGCTCGTCCTGCGGACAGTAGTTAAGCCGTTACTTTTTACCTTTTCAACTTTTCAACTTTTGACTTCGTCGAGACTGCTCACGCTCGGCATAGTTCAAACAAGTTTGACTCTGCTCTCGTTTAATCGCAGCCTTCAACTTTTTACCTTTTCAACTTTTTACCTTTTGACTTCGTCGATTCATCGTCGATTCATCGTCTTCGTCATTTCTCTTCCAGCATCCCTATCACTCCGTCAGAGCTGGTGAAGAGGATGCGATGCTTACCAATGGGCACTACTGTGCTGATCAGCGAGTTTCCTATCTTGTGGCGCCACAGCAGCTGTCCCTGTTTGGCTTCCAGGGCGAAGATCATGCCCTCCTTCGTGCTGCCATAGACGGTTCCATCGTGTTCCACAGGCATGCTGGGTGCGTGCTCATAGCCGAATCCTACGGCTGTCGCCCAGAGTTCGATGGGTTGCGAGCCTTCCGTCAGGTAGCACACGATGCTGTCGTTCATCGTTTTGCTGTAGACGCGTTTCTTATCTTTCGAGAGGCCGATGGTTTCCCTCACCATCGACTGTTTCGTGCGCCACACCGTCTTTCCCGTCTGCGCATCGATGGCAGACATGGCGCGGTCAGGGTCTGTCACGAAGACCTTCCCTGCTGCCTCCACAGGCCAAACGGCTGCAGGGCTGTAGTGGGTGCTTCCCTTCTCCACTTTCCATTTCCATTGGAGCGTGCCGTCCTGGGTGTTCGCGCTGTAGAGATGGTTGTCCCATGCTCCAAAGACCACGTGCTGTTTCGTCACGAGCGGCTTCGTTTCGATGTAACCTTCCACTCCGTCCAGGGTCCACACCACCTGTCCTGTCTCCAGGGCTATGCAGCGCATCTTGTGGTCGCTTGCCCCCACGTAGCATCTGCTGCCCTGGATGGTTACTGCTCCCAGCACAGGCGCCTCGCATTCCACCTTCCACAGCAGTTTGCCAGTCTTGGCAGAGAGGCCGTAGATGCAGTGGTCAGCAGAGCCAGTCACCACGATGCCTCCTGTTGCGGCTGGAGTGCCCACGATGCGTGCTTTCGTCCTGAACTGCCACAGCTGTTTGCCGTCCCTCACGTCGTAGGCTGTCAGGATGCCCAAGTCATCGCCCACGAAGACGCGTCCCTTGCAGTAGGCAGGACTGCTGTACACACCCACGCCCGTTTCCAGTTTCCACGCCTCCCTCACGTTGCTGTAGACGTTGTTGTCCTCCATGCTGGGATAGTGGTTCGCTCCTGCCTTGGGGTCCAGGATATTGCCCTCCAGGTCCTTGATGGGTCCTCGCAGGCTGTAGCACGCCAGCTGGAAGGGTGTTGTCCCCTGGTTGTGGACCATCACGCGTATGCTGTCGCGCGTTACCTCATACATACCAAAGCCAGACTTCTTTTCCTCGTTCCTCAGGTTGGAGCGCATCAGCACGCCAGGAATGCCGTCGTAGGAGAGGTTCCTGAGTGCATGGTAATGTCCGCCCACACAGAGCCTCACGTTGTATTTCCTCAGCACATCCGTCACCTGGTACCAGTTGTCCACATCGCCGTCCATCAGAGGGTAGTGTGTCACGATGATTGCAGGGGCGTCCTTGGGCAGTTTGCCCAGTTCCTCGTCCAGCCAGCTCAGGTCCTGCGGCACGACGTGTCCGTAGGCCATACGCATCAGGGGTCCTGTGTTGAATCCCAGGAAGTGCACTCCCTTGTGTTCCATCTGGAAGCGCTCGTATCCAAAGACCTCCTGCCAGGCGGTGCATCCTGAGTCGCTCCATTTCGTCTCATGGTTTCCCATCACGATGTAGTAGGGAGGCTCGAGGGTGTCGAACAGTTCCTTTGCGCGCTGGAGTGTCTCTCGATCTCCCTTCTCGCTGATGTCGCCAGTGATGAGCACGAAGTCCACGCCTTCCTCAGCATTGATTTCCTGGATGCTGTTCCTCAGGTCCTCCTCGTGCTCCTTGTTGCCAGGACTCAGGTGGATGTCCGTCATCTGCGCAAAGCGGAAGTTTTGAGCACAAACATTCATCCCTATTCCTATGAGCATCCACAGATAAAACGTTTTTCTTATCGTTCTCTGTATCATTTCTTTGCAAAATGTTAATTGACTGGAAGTATTCACTTTCGCTTGTTTTTTACGCTACAAATATACATTTTTTTGTGGAAACAGCAAAGAGGGAATAAGGAAAAACTACAATAAAATGAGAAAATGGCGACGAGGTTCACGTTGTGGTTACAGAATTATGGGGAGATAAATTTCTCTCTCCAGAAAGACAATAGATTTCCTCGCAAAATGTTGGTTGCGCTACTTCGATGCGACGCCACTCTGCATTTGAGAATACGGACAATCTCGGAAAGCATCAATCTCGATTTCCTCTATGGTTGAGGGTAAATGAACATTCTTCAGGTTGGAACAACCATCGAATGTGTGATACCCTATTACCTTCATGCCTTCTGGAATGTTTATTGAGACGAGGTTCTTACAGTTTCTGAAGGTGGCATATTCTGTCTTCTTCAACGGTGCCAGAATCTGAACGGTGTAGAGGTTATGGCATTCCTCAAAGACAGCCTCACCCAGCGATGTCAGCGACGAGGGAATGACCACGTTATTTATCTCGTTGCAATATGCAAAAGCGCGCCTACCGATTTCTTTCACTCCTTCAGGCAACCTAAGCAGACGATTTGGGTACCTACCGTAGAAAGCTGCTGCTCCGATTTTTTCTATCCCTTCAGGAATCTCCGAGGTCCTGCACCCCATTAAAAGTGTCTTTCCGTCCTTAGTGAGGATGATGTTGGAACCTTCGGGCGACATGTAGTTAGGATTCTTGGGGTCAACAGATATTTCGTCAATCTCTTTACAACCGGCAAATGCCCATGCCGAAAACTCCTCTAATGTCTTGGGAATCCTCAGTGAATGGATGTTGATATCACTGAAGCAATCTATGTCAAGCCGTTTGATGTCCTTGGTGATGACAGTTGCCTTGCAGGCTGCCACAAGCGTTGAGTCGGATTTCCGAACGATGCCGTTGCAATGCGAACGGGAGTCGTAGGTTGGATTATCCTTATCAACGACAATTGATGAAAGCTGATGGCAGCCTTCAAACATATCTCCGTATAACCTGCTAACGTTCTTAGGGATAAAGATGGACTTTAGCGAAATGCAGTCAGAAAAGGCTCCGCTGTATATCTCCTCGAGCGATTCTGGGAGAATCACCTCCTTTAGATTAGTGCAACCGCTGAAGGCTCCATAACCAATCTTTATCACGCCCTCGGGAATCACAATCCGCTCCAAAGACTGGCAACCACAGAAAGCATTTTCATCGATTTCCTCAATAAAAGTAGGAATCTTACTGGTGGAACAGCCTGCAATAAACAAGATTCTACTATCCCCTTCACAACCTGTAATAGCATTACTGCCGTCTGGCGAAATCCAACTGCCTCCAGGATTCATCAGTATCTCAGTAAGATTGTTACTTTCATAAAACATATACCTTCCCAAACTGTTCAGCGTTGACGGCAGTCTTACTGACTTCAGATTCGGCATAAGAGCGAAAGCATAGCTATTGAGTTCTTCGATACCCTCTTCCACAATTATCTTCTCCACCGTATGTAAGCCAGCAAAGGCCTCCTTACCAATGCCTACCACATTGTAAGTCTTGCCGTCGTGAATTACAGAATATGCGATCTGGAGCGGCTGCTCTGGAGCAAAACGCTCAGGCGACTCATAACCACATATTATCACGTCGGTACTATCGTGTCTTCCCAGATAGTGACCGCACGCAGCTGGAAGAACAGAGGAGTAAACTAAACCATTCTCTGTGAAATGAACTTTCTCGTATGCCTGCACGCATAATGCCATTAGACAGAATGCCGAAAAGAGTATCCGCTTGTATGCTGGTCTAACTTTCATATTGTTTTCCTTTTTTCTACAAAGGTAGAACATTTCGGAATATCAAACAAATTTTTGCAATCCAAAAACTGAAAATAAAAGAATGTTTCCCCTGCCCCCTTTCTTTTATTAAACAAGGTAAGAGGAGAAAAGCATGCAGAGAGATGTAATCGCGATTTAAAACACAACACGTTGAAATGACAAAGACAACACGTCGTTGTTTTCTAATGAAAAAAAGAGAGCTTTCGAAGCAGATTTCTCTTGGAGAAGAGAAAAGGCGCAACTCACGTCGCACCTTTTCCACCTTACACTACATATCAATTAACACTAATAAGTTTTATGACCAAAAAAGAACCCTCATGATCGAGGAATTCATTCTTAAGAGAGCTTGTACAACATAATCCATTTGTTATTGCATTTCAGTGTTAACCTAGTGAAGGAATTTAGGTTAGATAAGAAATTTCGATACAAATTTAAATGGATATGAAAGAAATTGATTCATCTATGTGGGGTACAATTAGGGGTACAAGTTGTTTGTCCCCCATTTTGTCCCCCTAAAACTTGGTGTTTTATATGAAAAAACTTAAATTTGCGGCATGAAATATGTCAAAAATGCAATTATTGCCACAAGTTTTCTTTCAATTTTCATTTCCTTTGTGGCTTGTACCCCTTCTCGCACGAGCGAGATATGGCCCAATTGTACCCCAGAATCCGCTGAGCTGCTCCATCGTTTCGACACGATGATAGGTTCCTACGACCAAAAAGCGGTAGTCAAGGAATTGTATCGCCTCTCCCTCCAGCACCCAGAGGATGAGGTCCTGCGATGGCGCACCCTCATCTGCGATGCGGAGACACGCGGAGGGGCAGAGGCCATCAGCCTCCAGAACCAGGCGCTGGCGCTGATGGACACCACCCTTTATAAATATGATTACATGCGCCTGCAGATCGTGCGCGCGAATGCCCTTTACCTCAACGACCTCCAGCGGCTCTACCATATCCTGCGCACCCTCCTCGACTACTTCACAGAGATAGGCGACATAGGGCGCCAGTTCCAGGTCTGCTACTATCTGGGCAATGTCTACGACCGTCTCAACCAGCACGAGCGCGCCTACCAGGTCCTCATGGTCCCCTACAAGGCGCTCGAGGAGCATGGCCGTCCTGAATACCGCTGCTACTACGTGCGCCGCATCGCCCACCAGATCTACGCCATGGGGCAGCACCAGCAAGCCTTCGACATGCTCCGCAAGGCAGAGAGTGAGCCCCTCGTGCAGCGCGACACCCTCCTCCACATCGAGATCCTGCGCTCCCTCTGCGAGTTCACCACCTCCCTCGAGGAGAAAGACCTTATCAGCCGCCGTGCCCTCCAGATGGCAGAGAAGCATCCTGAGGGCCTCCAGTACACCCTCTGCTGCAAGCTGCGAGGCAAGTATTTCCTGCGCACCCACCAGCTCGACAGCGCCCGCCACTACCTGCAGCCCTGCATCGAGCCAGCCCGTATCCAGCAATGCGACCTCCCAGGCCGCTACGATTCCTACAAGGTCATGGCCCAGCTCCTTGCCCAGCTCAACCAGCCCGACAGCGCCTATTACTACATGGAGAAGAGCAACCTGACGAACGACTCCCTGGTGGGCACCCTCCAGAACATCATCTCTGAGGAGGTCATCCGCAGTATCGCCGACAACGAGAAGCAGATCCAGCACATGAAGGTCCGTGGCGAGCGCGAGCGCACCATCCTTGCCCTCCTCCTCAACTTCGCCCTCATCGTCTGCGTCATCTTTGCCTTCTACAGCTTCTACAAATGGAGGAAGAACAGCCAGGAAGCCCTGCGCAAGATCCACGAGAACGAGAAGCTGAAGAAAGAGATGGGACAGCGCAACGAGAAGTACACCACCGCCAACATCATCCTCGCTGACCACAAGAACGTCATCAACACCATCAGCCAGATTGTCAGCCAGGACACCCCAGACAGCGACAAGGACGTGGCGCGCCAGGTGAAGAACGTCATCCGCACCCACCTCACAGACGAGACCGGCTGGGACACCTTCTCCCTCGAGTTCGAGAACGACTATCCAGGCCTCCTCGACCTCGTCCGCACCACCTATCCCTCTCTCACCCCCACGGACCTCAAGGTCTGCATCTACACCTTCATCCACCTGCGCACCCACCAGATCTCCCGTCTCCTCAACATCCTGCCCGACAGTGTCAAGAAGTCCCGCCAGCGCGTGCGCAGGAAGCTGGGCATCAGCTACCTCGATGTCACCATCGCAGAGCACCTCACCCAACTCTACGACCAGATGAAGCGCGGCGAAAACGACAACGATTTTACCCCCAATCTAATCTAAGATGAAAAAGGTGAAAAAGTGAAAAGGTAAAAAAGTTAAAAAGGTTAGCGTCGCAAAAACTATCGGCTTAACTACTTATCTACTTAACTACTGTCTACTTAAATAAAAGGTGAAAAAGTGAAAAGGTAAAAAGTTAAAAAGAAAACTTCGAAATATGAAAACAAAAACTATCCTGATCCTCCTGAGCATCCTCCTTCCCACCAGCGGAGCCACCCTGCGAGCCCAGAGCACCTCCCTCACCCAGTATGTCAACCCCCTCCTGGGCACCGCCACCCTCTGGCAGCCTGAGGACCTCGGCTACACCCACACGGAAGAGAAGCGCGCCTGGGGTGCGGAAGTCTTCCCAGGGGCAGCCCTCCCCAATGCCATGGTCCAGCTCACCCCCATCACCAAGTACCACAGCGGAGCAGGCTACCAGTACGAGGACCACGAGATCTACGGCTTCGGCCATACCGCCAAGGGTCACTGGAACCTCCTCCACCTGCCCGTCATGCCTGTCACAGGCATCTTCTACCCCCGCAACTACGCCTCCCATTTCTCCCACCAGCGCGAAGAGGCCCATCCAGGCTACTACAGCGTCTACCTCGAGCGCTATGGCGTCCAGGCAGAGTTCACCAGCACCCTCCGCTGCGGCTACCATCGCTACACCTTCCGTCCCACCGACCCCAAGCGCCTCCTTGTTGACATCACGCGCAACAACAACCGTCCCCGCCGCTACCACATCGAGCAGGCAGGCGACCACAGCTTCCAGGGCTATCAGGACGGCGAGGGCCGCATCTACTTCTATGCCGTCAGCAACCTCCCCGTCTCCAGCGTCCAGATCGAGCGCGACACCAAGCACCAGGTAGCCCTCGTTGACTTCCGCGACAACGTAGGCCCAGCCCCCCTCGAAGTCAAGTTCGGCTTCAGCTTCGTCAGCATCGAGAACGCCCGCCAGAACCTCCAGGCAGAGATGCTCCAGAAGACCTTCCAGCAAGTCCGCCAGGAAGCCGACCAGACCTGGGAGCGCCTCCTCAGCCACATCCAGGTCGAAGGCGGCACCCAGCGCCAGCGAGGCCTCCTCTATAGCACCCTCTACCGCTGCTTCCTCTGGCCCGCCCTCCGCAGCGACACCAACGGCCAGTACCTCGATGTCCGCGGACAGGTCGTCCAGGGTGACTTCCGCTACTATACCGACCCCTCCTTCTGGGACACCTACCGCAACAAGCTCATCCTCCTGGGCCTCCTCAGCCCTGACGTAGCCATCGACGTCGTCCGTTCCATCACAGACAAAGGCGAGAAACGCGGCGGCTACATGCCCACCTTCTTCCACGGCGACCACGCCAGCACCTTCGTCGCAGGCCTCTGGTCACGCGGCATCCAGGGCTTCGACCTCCAGCGCTCCTACCAGCTCCTCCTCCGCAATGCCACCGTCCCAGGACGAGGCGGCCGTCCCTTCCTCGACGAATACATCCGCCAGGGATGGATAGCAGAGAAAGACACCACCAACGTCCCCACAGAAGACGAGTACAAGGCAGCCGTCACCAAGACCCAGGAATACGCCTACGATGACTATGCCGTAGCCCAGCTCGCCAAAGTTCTCCGCGACAAGCAGAACTACAAGCTCCTCATGAGCCGCACAGGCAACTACAAGAACCTCTTCGACCCCTCCACAGGCTTCTGGCGCGGCAAGATAGCCAGCGGCGAGTGGATCCAGGACTTCGACCCCTACTATCCCTACTACGCCTACATGTACCGCGAGGCCAACGCCTGGCAGAGCCTCTTCTTCGCTCCCCACGACCCAGAAGGCATGATTGCCCTCTATCCCAGCCACCAAGCCGTCGAGCAGAAACTCGACTCCCTCTTCAGCGAGCCCTGGCGGCAGTACGAAGCGTGGAACCTCACCGGCTTCCTGGGCAACTACTGCCACGGCAACCAGCCCGACCACAGCGTCCCCTACACCTACTACTTCATTGGCAAGCAAGAGAAAGCCCAGCACATCCTCAACATCCTCATGGATAAATACTACGACATGGGCGAAGACCACCTTGCCTACGCAGGCATGGACGACGCAGGCGAGACCTCCGCCTGGTATGTCTTCAACGCCATCGGCCTCTACACCTACTCCCCAGCCGATCCCCAGTACATCATCACCGTTCCCCTCTTCCCCCGTGTCACCCTCACCATGGGCGATGACCGCAGCGTCCAGATCCGGCGCACAGGCACAGGCGAGAAGATTACCCGCATCCTCTGCGGCAAGAAACCCCTCAAAGGCTGGTTTGTCGACCACAACCAAATGCTTCGCGAAGGGGTAATCGAGATCGAAACGGAGTGAAAAGGGGGAGATTGCTTCTTGTTTTCCTTCTCCCTATAGCTTTCCAGGCTTGGGCACAGGAGGATGCCTACGGATGGTCAGACTTTCTCGAGTCCATTACGACTGACGAAGAGAACACCGATAGCGAGGAATGGGTTCAGTATGTCGAAGAGTTGCAGACGCTTCACGAGCATCCCATTAACATCAACACTGCCACTCGAGAAGATCTACGTCGGCTCCCTATGCTCGATGACAGCCAGATTGAGCAGATCCATGCTTATATCTATCTTCATGGCCAGATGGAGACGTTGGGGGAATTGCGCTTGTTGCCCTTGATAGACGAGGACACTCGTCGTGCCCTTACCCTCTTCGTTTATGCCCGTCAGGAAAAAGAGAACAAATCTTTTCCACTATTGAGCAATCTCCATGGGACGTTTAGCTCGCGCCTCGATATCCCCCTATATTATCGTCGGGGGTATCTTGATGATACGTATGTGGGAAATCCTCTTTATCACCGCATCCGCTATCAGATGGGCAACAGTCATCGTCTTCAGGCAGGATTGCGCGTTGAGAAAGATCCAGGCGAACGTTTTTATGACTCTTATGGTGGCTATGTCCAATTTAAGAATGTTGGTATCCTTTCCAATGTTGTGGTAGGTGATTATCGGGCAGGATTCGGCGAAGGCCTTGTGTTTGGATCTGGCACCATTTTCAGCAAGAGTAATTTGTTGGGGAGCAGCGATCGAGGCATTCGTCCCATGGCGAGCATGAGCGAGACTGATTTTCTGCGTGGTCTTGCCTTTACCCTTCGTCTGAGTAAGGAGCTCCAGCTGACCTCTCTCTTCAGTTATCGCAAGGTTGACGCTACCCTCAACGGTGATGGTCAAGTCCAGACTTTTCTTCGCACAGGATACCATCGAACTCTGCGAGAGCGTGCTACTCGTCGTGATGTGAACAGCGCACTTGTAGGAGCTCATCTCGAATGGAAGACTGCTTCCCTTTCATCTCAACGTGAAACTTCTTTTCAGGATTCTATACCGGTGGCGGAGAAATCTTCAGAGTTCCATGCTTTGGGTTCGAAAGCAGAGGGAAAGGTGGGCCTTACTGTTCTCTATACTCATTTCTCCCGTTCTTTGAATCCAGGCGAGATGTTGTATCGTAAGTACTTTCCACGAGGCAACCAGTTTGCTGTGGCAGGAGTCAATTATGGATACCAGTTGTATCGTTGGGCTTTTACAGGTGAAACTGCATACAGCTGGGAACAAGGTGGGGTCGCTACGTTGAACAGGATCAAATGGACAGCCAGCAGGCAGTGGACGGTCAGTGTTTTGCAACGGTATTATGGAAAGAGATACTACTCTTTTGGTGCATCCGCATTGTCGGAGAGTACAGGTGGGTTCAATTCTGGTGGAGCGGCAGGGAATGCAGGAGCTGGCAGTGTGCAGAATGAGAGTGGAGTCATGCTTAATCTGCGAGGGCAGTTCGCACAAGGTTGGGATCTTGCAGGCTATCTCGATTTCTTCCACCATCCTTGGCCACGTTATGGCATGACCCACAGTAGCACAGGACAGGAAGGTATGGTACAGCTAGGCAGTCTGTTCAGCAGGAGGCATACGTTTATGGTACGCTATCAAATCAAGCGGAAGGAAGTGGGAGATGTCATGGAGCCACACCATCGTATGAAACTGCAGTGGCAATACACCCCAGAAAGAACAGCCGCAGGTCAGAGCAGAGTTCGTGAATCATGGATGTGGAAGACGATAGGGATGCTGCATCAAGTACGAGGGAGCACAGGGGTAGCTCTGGGCGAGCAGGTGCAGTGTGTGGTGCCTTTATCATCATTGGGGCAGGTTGACCACCTTCGTTTGACCGCTTTGGCAAGTTGGTTTCATACAGAAACGTACGCTTCTCGCATTTACTTCTATACTCCCAGTCTCTACAACTCAAGTTTTTCCATTCCTTTATATGGTCATGGCTGTCACACTGTCCTGTGTGCCCGATGGAGAGATGTTGCAAGGCACAATGTGGAGTGGTGGTTGGAGGCTCGCTGGAGTTCGACTTGCTTTTTTGATCGAGAAACCCTTTCCCCTGGTCCGCAGGAGATTGTGAGTCGCTGGAAGAAGGAGGTGCAGGTGCAATTTGTGTTAAAATATTGAAAAACACGGGTGCGCTTGCACTTCTTTTTGAAACTAATTGTTAATTTTGTATGAATATTCGTTAATATGCCCTATCTGGAACTTTAATTTTTCTACTCGAATACTGTTATGCTGAAAAAGATTCGTATTACGCTGGCTATCCTCTTCTGGGTGCTTATCACATGGCTTCTGGTGGACTTTACTGGCACTGCCCATGCCTACCTGGGGTGGATGGCGAAAATCCAACTGCTGCCTGCCCTGCTGGCGGTGAACGTGGGTGCCCTGATCTTCATCGTGGGCCTGACGCTGCTCTTCGGACGTATCTACTGCTCTGTCATCTGCCCCCTGGGGGTGATGCAGGATGCCATTGCCTGGCTGCGCCGCAAGAAGAACAAGTACAGCTACAGCCCTGCGAAGAACACGTTGAGATACGGCGTGCTGGCTGCCTCTGGTCTCGCCCTGGCGCTGAACCTGGGATGGCTGGTGGCGCTGGTGGCTCCCTACAGTACCTACGGACGTATCGTGGGCAGTGTGGTGGCTCCCCTCTACAAATGGGGCAACAACCTGCTGGCTCAGTTGGCTGAGCACTATGGCAGCTATGCTTTCTATGAGGTGGACGTGTGGCTGAAGAGTGGTCTGACGCTGGGCATCGTGGTGGTGGTATGGGCTGTGATAGCCGTGCTGGCATGGCGAGGCGGCAGGACGTGGTGCAACACCATCTGCCCTGTGGGAACCCTGCTGGGTCTGCTCTCGCGCAACGCTTGGCTGAAGCCCGTCATCGACAAGGAGAAGTGCATCAGCTGCCGCAAGTGTGAGCGCAACTGCAAGGCTGCCGCCATCGACGTGAAGGGTGGGCAGGAGATTGACCACAGCCGTTGCGTGGTCTGCGGAAACTGTCTGGAGCTGTGCGACAAGGACGCTCTGCACTACACCCACGTGGACCTGAAGCCCCTGGCTCCCTCGAAAGAGAAGGTGGAGAAGGTGGAGAAGGCAGAGAAGACGGAGAAGAACGAGGCAGTGGACCAGGGACGACGTGCCGCCCTTGCCTCGGCTGCCCTGCTGATGGGTGTCGGCATGCTGCGCGCCCAGGAGAAAGAGGAAGGCACGGAGGAGATAACGGACGACAAGACGACGGACGGCGGTTTCGCTGAGATCATCGACAAGAAGGCTCCCAAGCGGGAGAGGCGGATCACGCCTCCTGGCTCCCTCTCTGCCCGCAACCTGCAGTCCCACTGCACCGCCTGCCAGCTCTGCGTGGACAGCTGTCCCAACGATGTGCTGCGCCCCAGCAAGAAGCTGGACCGCCTGATGCAGCCTGAGGTGAGCTACGAGCGTGGCTACTGCCGCCCAGAGTGCAACCGTTGCTCTCAGGTGTGCCCCACAGGTGCCATACTGCCCGTCACAATCGAGCAGCGCACCGCTATCCAGGTGGGCCACGCCGTATGGAACCGTGAGACCTGCGTACCCGTGAAGGACGGACGTCCCTGTGGCCTCTGCTCGCGCAAGTGTCCCGCTGGTGCCATCCAGATGGTTCCCCTGCAGAGTGGTGTGCATCAGGACGGATGGAGATGGGTGGATGCTGACGGCAAGGAGATTCCTCGCGAGAAGCTGCTCATGATCCCTGTGGTGAACGAGGAGAAGTGCATCGGCTGCGGTGCCTGCGAGAACTTGTGTCCCTCTCGTCCCTACAGCGCGATTTATGTGGAAGGACATGAGGTGCATAGGGAAATCTAAACATTTCTTGCGCTCCAGTAGGTGCTCAGGCGTAGGCGGAGTCCCATTTAACATTTACCATTTAAGCATTTACTATTTACCATTTACGATTTACGATTTACCATTTACGATTTACCATTTAGGCGATAGCTTACATGAAGAAAGATATTAACAGAAGAGATTTCCTGAAGCTTTCAGGAACCGTGGCGGCCACCACAGCGCTGGCAAGTTGCGGCATGAAGGGCGAAGGCGGTGAGGACGGCGAGGTGGACTACATGGGTCACCACGAGGGTCCTGTGCCCACGAACAAGATGACGTACCGCATCAACCCCAAGACGAAGGACAAGGTGAGCATCCTGGGCTACGGATGGATGAGACTGCCCACCCTGCAGGGCGGAAGTGCCAGAGAGTCGGGCGACGAGCTGGACCAGGAGCAGATCAACATGCTCACGAAGTATGCCCTGGACCACGGGGTGAACTACTTTGACACGTCGCCAGCCTATTGCCGCGGCAGGAGCGAGGCTTCGCTGGGCGAGGCGCTGGAGGCAAGCGGATACAAGCGCGACCAGTACTACATCGCTACAAAGCTCTCGAACTTCAGCCCCCAGCAGTACAGCCTGGAGGAAGGGAAGAAGATCTTCGAGAACAGCCTGAAGTTCCTCAGGACGGACTACATCGACTACCTGCTGCTGCACAGCATCGGCGGAGGCGGCATGGGGAACCTGCACCAGCGTTTCCTGGACAACGGCCTGCTGGACTGGCTCATGGAACAGCGTGCGGCAGGACGAATCCGCAACCTGGGATTCTCGTTCCACGGCGATGTGGCTGTCTTCGACTGGATGTTGGAGAACAACGACAAGTACCAGTGGGACTTCGTGCAGATCCAGGCCAACTACTGCGACTGGCACAACGAGGACGACCTGGGCAGGAGCGGCGAGTATCTCTACACAGAGCTGGAGAAGAGAGGCATCCCTGCCGTCATCATGGAGCCCCTGCTGGGCGGAAGACTGAGCAAGGTGCCTGACCACGTGGTGGCCCACCTGAAGAAGCGCAAGCCAGAGAACAGCGTGGCAAGTTGGGCGTTCCGCTACATCGGCTCGAAGAAGAACGTGCTGACGGTGCTGAGCGGCATGACCTACCTGGAGCATCTGGAGGACAACATACGCACGTACTCTCCCCTGGAGGAACTGACGGAGGAGGAGCAGGAATGGCTGGAAGGCGAGACATCGGAACTCATCAAGAGCTATCCCACCATCGACTGCAACGACTGCAAGTACTGCATGCCCTGCCCCTACGGACTGGACATCCCTGGCATCTTCGTCCACTACAACAAATGCGTGAACAAGGGCAATGTGCCTGAGAGTCAGCAGGCCGAAAACTACGAGAAGGCCAGGAGGGCATTCCTGGTGGGATATGACCGCAGCGTGCCCAAGCTGCGCCAGGCGAACCATTGCGTTCAGTGCCGCGTCTGCATCCCCCATTGCCCGCAGAAGATAGACATACCCCGCCAGTTGCGCCGCATCGACGAGTTTGTGGAGCAGCTGAAGCAGGGAACCCTATAGAAAAAAAAGGCTGTGAAGCCATGTATTCTTTTTCATACCAGATGATAGTCGTGAGACTCTCTCCCTGGCACTTTCATGTTAAATTAAAATTTTAATTTGATTCATCGGCCGAGGTCTTGTTCCTTGGCCGATTTTTTTCTGCGCGTCAGGTTGTTTGTGTGGAGTTAAAGAAGTGAAGCCGATAGCATTTGTCCACCTTACCATTTAACATTTAAGCGGTTATGGGTTAGCGGTTAGCGTCCTCGTTTCTCAGCTTCTTCTCAGAATTTTCTTCAAATTTTCGTCTGGAAGTTTTGGGTTCTCAAAATCTTCTGCTATCTTTGCGGCAGAAAAAGAGGATGCACCACCCGTTTCGGACGTAGAGAGACTGGAACTCCTAAGTAGTTCATGTTCTCGTTGGCTGCTACTCTTTTTGTTTTATAGAAGGATATTCGCGGAGATCGAGTCCACGGGATTAGTCCGAAGAGCATCAATGATGGCCTTAATTCCTTTTTTATCCCTTTTTCTGCGTCCAGTTCAATATCTTTTCGTAAATTTGCAGTTGGTATGTTCGACAAAGATATGGAAAAGAGCAGAAGAAATCCGTTGTTCAGCACGCGGCAGGAGACCGTCCGCAGGCTGCTGGTGGCAGCGATTATGCTGATGATAGGCGAGTGGGCCTTCGCCCAGCCACACATCCTCTCGCATCGAGGATTCTACACGAACCCCAAAGTGGACGAGAACTCCCTGGATGCCCTGAGAGAGGCGCAGCGACTGCACAGGACAATGGGCCTCGAGGCCATCGAGTTTGACGTGCACATGACATCCGACGGCGGGTTGGTGGTGCGCCACGACAACCATATCGAGGGAAAGCTGAGCTGCCAGGGAAGCACGTTGGCAGAGGTCCTCGCCTACACGCTTCCGCTGGGTGCGAAGATACCCACCCTGCGCGAATGGTTCCAACAGGCGAAGCAGACACCCCAGATGAAGCTGGCGCTGGAGCTGAAGCCGCATGCCACTCCGCAGAAGGAGACGGAGGTCATCGAGAAGGTGCTGGCACTGGCGCGCGAGATGGACATGATGGACCAGCTGTGTTTCCTCTCCTTCAGCCTCCATGCGTGCCAGGAGTTCGTGCGCCTGGCTCCAGGCTGTCAGGTCATCCTGAACTCCTCGAACATCAATGAGCCTGTCACGCCAGCAAAGGCCAAGGAAATGGGGTTCGCTGCCATCTCCTACCACCTCAATGTCTTCATGCACAACATGAAATGGATCGACGAGGCGAATGCCCTGGGATTGGATACCTACCTGTGGATGTGCGACGCCCCTTACCTCATCGACTGGGCCACCGCCTATGGCGTCACATGGATCACCACCAATTATGCTGACAAGATGCTGGCCTACGCGCAGGCATTGGCCAAGGACCGCAAGCGGCTGAAGAAACTGCGCAAGTGCAAGTTCTAAGGGGCGTAAGCATCAGAAGCGGATAAAAGAAGGATTGCTAGATATGAGAAGAAAGATGAGAAAGAGCCTGTTTCCCTGCCTGATGGCCAGCCTGCTTTGGGTGCTGTCAGGTTGCGGACAGAAGGTGTCGCAGGCGACGGGCGAGGCCCCTACAGACAGTACGGAACTGCGTGCGGCATGGGCCGCTGGCAACACACGCATCGACTCGGCTGACGTGGCTGTGCGCGCTGCAGAGATAAGGGCACAGAAGCGACTGATATGCTTTGACCTGGATGGCACGCTCACGCAGCACAAGACTCCACTTTCCGATGCCAACCGCGCTGTGCTGGATTCTCTCGCAGGGCGCTATCAGCTGGTGATGTGTGGAGGTGGAGGTTGCGAGCGCATCTTTACGCAGATGAACTGCTATCCCATCGACATCCTGGGCAACTACAGCATGCAGGAGAGCCGTGTGGTGGACGGAAAACTTGTCATGATACGGCAGGAGACGCTGCACCCTGACACGGCTGACGTGCTGGAGAAATGCCGCTATCTTCGCGAGAAATACGGCTACACGCAGTACGAGGGCGAGTCTGTGGAGTTCCATCCCTCTGGCATGATCACCTTTGCCCTACTGGGCACGCGCGCAGACAAGCAGGCGAAGCTGGAGTTCGATCCAGACAAACGGAAGCGGCAGGCCATGTTCCCTGAAGTGTGTGAGCTGTTTCCCCAATATGCTGTGTTCATTGGCGGAACCACCTCGTTTGACTTTGCTGAGAAGCGTTTCAACAAGTTCTCTGCCGTCATGCGCTACGCCCAAGAGCATGGCTTCACGAAGGAACAGGTGCTCTTCGTTGGTGACGATTTTGGCGATGGAGGCAACGACAGTCACATCCGCCTGAACGGCATGGACTATATCCAGATAACTGATTACACTCAGTTGCCCCAGCGTTTGCGTTTCCTTTATGCGGACTCAGAATAAAACCTTGGAGGCAAGGGACACAATATGGCACAGCAGATGACTGTGTGTTGGGAGCTAGACGGCAGTCGCGAGACTCTCTCCCTGCATAACTTAAAATCCTGAAGTTTCTTAACTACTTAACTACTAAAGAAAAAAGGACAATCGAAACTTAAGTCAAAAGGGGGAGGGAGACAGGGCAATCACTCGAACTCCAGGTCGAAGGCTTTGGTGAGTTTCTCCAGCTGGGGAAACTCCTTGACAAACCGCTTGTAGAGCTCTGGCTTGCTGAAGTTGGCCTGCACCTTCTGGATGGGAGCGATACGGATTTCCATCGTGATGTCGTCGTTGTGGAGCTGGGAGCGGAAGAACTTCTCTATGTCAGGCTTGATCTCCTGGAACATGGCGGCCACTTGCTGGTTGTTGACTTCCACGTAGAACGTGGAGTCGCCTGTCTTGTGGGGCCGCATCTCTCGCATGCGCTGCACAATGGCGGTCTGTTCGTGAGGCAGGCGGTTGGCAAAGATCTGCCACGACAGGATGAGTTCGTCCTCGTTGAGCGGAAGGGTCTCCTTTGGCTTCTCGTCAGGAACCTGTCCAGTCGTTTCCTGGGTGGGTGCGACAGGTTTGGGCATATTGATGAGAGGCCCCAGCTGGGAGAGTTTGATGGTGGGCAGGGGAGCCTGCTGCTTGCTCGAGCGCGAGGCAGTAAGGCTCATGTGTTGGGGAGGAATGGGTGGAACGGGTGCGCTGCTGGTTGTCGGCTGAGGCTTCTGCTGGGGAGCCTGAGGGGCAGCTGGAGCGGACGGAGTGGTCTCCGTCGAGTTGTTCAGCTGCTGGAAGATGGGTTTAAGAATCGTGGCAGGGCCAAGCCCCGCACCAGGCGTGTCGTCCTCAGTGAGTTGAGCGGCCTGTATGAGGCAGATTTCCACCTGCAGCCGTTTGTTGCGGCTCGTGCGATAAGCCTGGTTGCAGTCGTTGCAGAGCTTGATGGCGCGGAAAAGGAACTTGGGTTGGCACCGCTTGGCCTGTTCGCGATAACGCTCATGGGCCTGTTCGCTCACCTCCAGCAGGGGGATGGTCTGCGGGTCGCGGCTCACGAGGAGATCGCGCAGGTGTTTGGCGAGTCCGTCGATGAAGTTCCCACCGTCGAATCCCTTCTGCAGCACCTCGTTGAAAAGGAGCAGGCAGTCCTCCACTTTGTTTTCCAGGAAGAGGTCCGTCAGGCGGAAATAGTAATCGGATGAGAGGACATTGAGATTCTTGCAGACACTCTCGTAGGTGAGATTGCCGCCAGCGAAGCTGACCATCTGGTCGAAGATGGAGAGCGCGTCGCGCATTCCTCCATCCGCCTTCTGGGCAATCAGGTTGAGAGCATCTGGGTCGGCTGTGTACCCTTCCTTCTGTGCCACGTAAGCCAGGTGGTCGACGGTACTTTGGATCGTCATGCGGGCGAAGTCGTAGACTTGGCAGCGGCTCAGGATGGTGGGCAGAATCTTGTGCTTCTCTGTGGTGGCAAGGATGAAGACTACGTAGGAGGGTGGTTCCTCGAGCGTCTTGAGGAAGGCATTGAAGGCTGAGGCGCTGAGCATGTGAACCTCGTCGATGATGAACACTTTGTAGCGCCCTATCTGGGGAGGTATCATCACCTGCTTGCAGAGCTCGCGGATGTCGTCGACTGAGTTGTTGCTGGCTGCATCCAACTCATGAATGTTCATGGAGCGCTGCTCGTTGAACGCCTGGCAGCTCTCACATTCTCCGCAGGCCTCACCGTCTTCCTTGGGGTTGAGGCAGTTGATGGCTTTGGCAAAAATACGGGCGCAGGTGGTCTTGCCCACACCTCGAGGTCCACAGAACAGGTAGGCGTGGGCCAGCTTTCCGTTCTTGATGGAGTTCTTGAGTGTTGTCGTCAGAGCACGCTGCCCAACAACGCTGTCGAAGGTCGCTGGCCTGTATTTGCGTGCGGAAACTATAAATTCATCCATGTCTGAGTGATTCTTTTTGTGCAAAATTAGCAAAAAAACGGCATCTTTTCATTATTGTGCACACAATTTTTTTTATCTTTGCGGAAAATATAAGACTGAACCACTCAAATGAGCACACTGCAACGCATTTATCACGTGCTGGGACGACTGAAGTATTGGGTTGTCATCATCGGCATCATCCTTGTCAACGGATTCCTGGACGAGAACAGCTTCTACATGCGGCACAAGCGCTTGGCGGAAATCGACCAGTTGCGCAGCGAGATTGCCATGCTGAAGGAGCGGTACCAGCAGGATGACGAGCGACTGCAGGAACTGAACACCAACCCCAAGGTGGTGGAAAGCCTCGCGAGAGAGAAGTATCGCATGAAGCGCCCCAACGAGGATGTCTTTGTCATCGTCGATGCCATCGAGGAAGAGGAAACGGAACAGGTGGAGGAAATCAACGTGTTGAATGAGGAGAATCAACGTGTTGAATCGACTGAATCAACACGTGAGGATGAGCTTTCCGAAGAGCCGGCGGATTCCTCCCAAGCAGAGGAGCAGCCAGCCGCCGCTCCAGATTCCACCCCAGCAAAACCTGTCAAGCCATGAGGGAGCTGACGCCAATGGAGAACCTGGTCTTCCGCGTGGGAGCCATCCTGATGGTTGTGGGAGCAGCCATCCACATGTTCTCTGACCTCTGGTCGCTCTGGCTCTTCTCCCTGGGAGCCTTGGGCTTCTGCCTGATGCAGGTCAGGGCTGAGTACCTGGGACGTGAGGTTACCCTCGTGCGCCTGCGTCGCCAGCAGTTGATGGCTTGCGTGCTCCTGATCCTGACAGCTGTCTGCATGAGTATGCAGACCTACCGCTATGGAATCTGCCAGCGCAATGAGTGGGTGGTCTGCCTCACCATAGCCTGTGTGCTGGAACTGTACACGGCTTGGCGCATCCCTCAAGAATTATCAAAGGCAAAAAAGTCTTAATGTGTCTTAAATTCTTTCCGCTTTATATTTATTTGCCTTACCTTTGTGGTAAGCTAATGGCGAAAACGGAATGAAAAAGACTTATCTTTCCCTCGTTTGGGGTATCTTGGTCCTGACTTCGTGCGCTGAGCAGTATCTGGTGAACGGCTCATCCACGATTGGGAATCTGGAAGGTAAGACCTTGTATCTGAAAGTGTTCCAGAATGACGACATGTGCACGATAGACTCGTCGAAGGTCATTCATGGGCGCTTCTCTTTCAAGGGCATTATGGATTCCGTCATGATGGCCAACCTCTTTTTAGGGAACCAGAGCGTGATGCCCCTTGTGCTGGAGACGGGTGAGGTGAAGATGAAACTCAACGAAATGGACCAGTCCGCCACTGGAACTCCCCTCAACGACAGCCTCAACTCGTTCATCCTCAAGAAAGTTCAGCTCGATGCGCGCCTGGCAGAACTGCCCCACAAGGAGAGCCAGATGATCATGGATGGCATGGATCACGATGAAATCCTGCGTCAACTGAACAGGGAGAGCGCACAGTTGTCTGCTGAGAACGACCGCCTGGTGACGCGTTTCATCACGACTAATTATAATAATGTATTGGGCCCTGGTATCTTCATGATCATGACCAGCTCATTCAAGTATCCTATCCTGAATCCCCAGATAGACGAGATATTGTCTCAGGCAACTCCCTACTTCCGCAACCATCCTTACGTGAAGGAATACGTGAAGGCTGCCAACGAGAACATGGAGAAGATACATGCTGGGGAAGCCGTCCAAGAATAAGCATCAGCCTCTCAGCACCATGGTTCAAGACACATCCAACAACACATCTCAGCGTCCACAACGGCAGGAAAAGGGAAAGGCCGCAACGTGTCTCTCTCGCCTGTCGACGTTTTTCTATCGCCTTTATCAAATCTTCATTGCTGCGCCTGTTCTGCTCGTATGCACCATCCTCTGCGCTGTGGTCACCATCATCGGCTCTGCCATTGGAGGGGCGCATTTCTGGGGATACTATCCTGCCATGATTTGGAGCCGCCTGATGTGCTGGGTGATGCTCCTCCCAGTACGTGTTGAGGGCGATGAGCTGGTGGACAGGAAGACTTCCTACGTCTTCGTGGCGAACCATCAGGGACCTTACGACATTTTCCTCATTTATGGTTTCTTGGGGCGCAATTTCAAGTGGATGATGAAGAAATCGCTGATGAATATTCCGCTGGTGGGACGCGCTTGTCGAAGCGCTGGGCATATCTCAGTGGACAAGAGTGGTCCCAAGGCCATCCATCACACCTATGAGCAGGGACGGAAAGTCCTGCGCAACGGCATCTCCCTCATGGTTTTCCCTGAAGGAAGCCGCACGTTCACTGGACACATGGGATTCTTCCGTCGTGGAGCTTTCCAGTTGGCCGATGAGCTTCGCCTCCCTGTCGTGCCTGTCACCATCGATGGAAGCTTCGATGTCCTGCCTCGTCAGCGTGGCTTCAATTTCGTCACGTGGCATCCCCTGCGACTGGTCATCCACAGCCCTATCTATCCTGAGGCAAGCGGGCCTGAGGAAGTGAAGCGCGTCATGCAGACCAGTTACGACATCATCATGAAGGACCTTCCTGAGAAGTATCAAGGCATGGTGGAGAATCCTGACCAATGATCCATACCCAACATTCTCATATCCGCGAGGTAGCCAGCTACGTCAACTGGCTGTACTTCTTTCATTCATGGGGCTTCCCTGCCACCTTTGGCAGCATTACTCGCGTGCATGGGTGCCAGGCGTGTTGGCAGCAATGGGCACAATCGTTCCCACCAGCTGAGCAACCTCGTGCGCAGGAGGCCATGAGGCTTTTCGAGGATGCCCATGCGATGCTCAACCATCTCGACCAGTTGGGCTACATGTCGCATTTCCGCGTGGCACTCCTGCAGGCAAATTCGGATGGCGATGATATTCTCCTGCCTGACGGCATCGTTTTCCCCCTGCTGCGCCAGCAGAAGTGTCTCGATGGACCTTGCCTCTGCCTGTCTGACTTCATCCGTCCTGCCTCGCAAGGCATTCCTGACCAGCTGGGACTCTTTGTGAGCACAGTGGACCACGAGGTCGAGGAACTCTTCCCAGACGATTCTTACCGCCATCTTCTTTGCCAGACACTTGCTGACCGTCTGGCGGAAGCTACGGCTGAGAGAGGTCATCAGATGGTGAGGCGCGAGTGGTGGGGCTATGCGCCTGACGAGCATCTCTCCATCGAAGAGCTTTTCCAGGAACGCTACGTAGGGAAGCGGCCTGCTGTGGGATACCCCAGCTTGCCTGACCAAAGCTTAAATTTCATCTTGTCTGACGTGTTGGATTTCCCCTCTCTTGGCGTCTCTCTGACAGAGCATGGAGCCATGATGCCTCATGCCACCACGAGCGGCCTTATCCTGTCTCATCCAGCCTCCCGCCATTTCTCAGTAGGAAAGATTGGGCATGACCAGTTCCTGGACTATGCGCGACGTCGTGGCGTAAGTCCTGAGTGGTTGAAGCCTTTCCTGGCAAACTTGGAATAGGAAGTCCCTCACCTCCTGAAAAGGACAGGAGCGCCGTGTACTCTCACGTCCACTTGCTTTCCATCCCACACTCGACAACCATTCACCCATGTGGAAAGGACACTCCAATGGAAGAGGTCGCCCATGCGTGGACTCCAGCCGCATCGGCTCTGAATGCATTCTGGAACGAGTTTCCAGGGCGATTCATTACGTCGCACGAGGACGAGATCTGCCCAGTAGCCCTCGCGGATGAAACCTCGCTGGCTGATTTGGAAGAGTTCCGCAGGGTGGTGGCACATGAGCTGCACCATCCGCTCCAGCGTGAGAACCCGTTCATCCACCAGTTGAAGCATACTGACCAAGCTGAACTGCACCATAGGCATTCCGCTCATGGCTCGACAGGCTCCTCCTTCTTTCTCGCTGGGCAAATGGGGTGCATGGTCTGTGGCCACACATCGGATACGTCCATCGCTGAGGGCACCTCGCAAGGCTTCGCGGTCTGCATCCGTCTTGATGGCAGGATTGCACTTGATGAGGCTTCCCAGTCGAGGATAGTCAGCATCAGAGTAGAGCAAATGGGGCACGCAGGCCTCTGCCGTAATCTGGTCGTCGTTGGGCTGGAAGAGAGCCAATTCGCGTGCTGTGCTGATGTGTGCCACATGAAGGCGTGCGCCTGTCTCTCGTGCCAGTCGAACAGCCAGTTCTGTGCTAAGAAAACATGCCTCAGCATCGCGGATTTCAGGGTGATGCTCGACGGCAGGGTCTGGTCCATAGCGCTCCTTTGCTTGCGCCATACGCCGATTGATGCGAGTCGTGTCCTCGCAATGTGTCATGATGGGGAGAGGAACGTGTTGAAAGATGCGACGCAACTGGTTGTCATCATCCACGAGCATGTTTCCTGTACTGCTTCCCATGAAAAGTTTGATGGCAGGTGTGCGGTGAGGATCAGCATGGAGAATCTCGTCGAGGTTGTCGTTGGTGGCTCCCAAGTAGAAAGCGTAGTTGACGTGGCATTTCTCTGCACCTATTCTGTAGCGTTCCTCCAGCAGAGAGAGGGTGGTGGTCTGGGGAACGACATTGGGCATGTCAAGGACAGTGGTCACTCCTCCCGCTGCTGCAGCGCGTGTCTCTGTCTCCATATCCCCTTTGGCGGTCAAGCCTGGGTCGCGCATGTGAACGTGTTCGTCGATGATGCCTGGCAGGAGGAGACATCCCTGCGCTTCCATCTCTTCCTCTCCCTCGAGATGAATTTCCTGGTCGTGGGAAATGCTGGCGATGCGTCCCTCGCGAATGAGGAGAGAGCCCGTAAAGCGTTCTCCCTCGTTGATGATTGTGGCGTGCTGGATGATCATTTCCTGCCGCGTATCTTGCTCAGACGCAATTTTATCACCCCAAAGAGAGCTTCGCTGAAGATGCCTCCACTCATTTTGCTGGTGCCCAGCTCGCGATTGATGAAGATGACTGGCACTTCCTTCACGCGGAATCCAAGCTGTAGGGATGTGTACTTCATCTCGATCTGGAAGGCATAGCCTTTGAATCGTATGTGGCTGAGGTCGATAGTCTCGAGGACATTCCGCTTGTAGCAGACGAATCCGGCAGTAGTGTCGCGCAGCTTGATGCCAAGAATCATGCGTACGTATGCTGAGGCGTAGTAGCTCATCAGAATGCGTCCAATGGGCCAGTTGACCACATTCACCCCACTGATGTAGCGGGAGCCCACACTGACGTCATATCCCTCGTCGTGGCAGGCGGCGTAAAGGCGTGGCAGGTCGTTGGGGTTGTGGCTGAAGTCGGCATCCATCTCGAAGATGTAGTCGTACTTTTGCTCGATGGCCCACTCGAAGCCGCGGATGTAGGCGGTACCTAATCCAAGTTTGCCTTCGCGCTCGATGAGGAAGAGGCGGTCGCGGAACTCTGCTTCCATCAGACTCTTCACGATCTGGGCTGTGCCGTCAGGACTTCCATCGTCGATAACCAGCACATTGAATTCCTTAGGGAGGGAGGTGACGGCACGAATGATGGCCTCGATGTTCTCCTTCTCGTTGTAGGTGGGGATGATAACAATACTGTCGCTGCGCATATATTTTTCACTAATTGCATAGCAAAGATAATTCAATCCGCAGGAATACCAAAATAATCTGTCCACTTTTTTGTGGCACATGGAAAATAAATTGTAATTTTGCGCCTGAAACGTCACTCTAAAACATCGCAAGACAGATGCAACAGCAGAAAATCATTATTTTGGATTTTGGTTCACAGACAACTCAGCTGATTGGACGCAGAGTTCGTGAACTGGATACTTTCTGTGAGATTCTTCCTTACAACAGGATGCCACTCGATGACCCAAGCGTTATTGGTGTGATTCTGAGTGGAAGTCCATACAGCGTGTATGACCCAGAGGCCTTCCAGGTGGACTTGAGCCAGATTCGTGGAAAGTATCCTATCCTGGGCATCTGCTATGGAGCGCAGTACATGAGTCACAAACTGGGTGGGCGCGTGGAACCTGCTGGCAGCCGTGAGTACGGGCGGCAGAACCTGACCACTATCGATAGGGAGAATCCTCTCTTTCGAGGTTTCCATCCAGGCTCGCAAGTGTGGATGAGTCATGGAGACACCATTACTGCCATCCCCACAGGTTTCCATTGCATAGCCAGCACAGAGACGGTGCGCTATGCTGCTTATCAGGCTGGAGGAGGAGAGAGACTGTGGGGCGTGCAGTTCCATCCAGAGGTCTTCCATAGTGTGGAGGGAAGCCTGCTGCTGAGGAATTTCGTGGTGGACATCTGCGGCAGCCGTCAGGATTGGAGTGCAGACAGTTTCGTGGATGCCACAGTGGCAGAGATACGCCAGCAGGTGGGAAACGATCGCGTCATTCTGGGTCTCTCAGGCGGCGTGGACAGCAGCGTCTGTGCCGTTCTGCTCAATCGTGCCATCGGCCAACGGCTCACCTGCATCTTCGTCAATCATGGAATGCTGCGCAAGAACGAGTTCTCTGATGTGATGCATGACTATAAGTGTCTGGGCTTGAACGTAGTGGGCGTGGATGCCAGCGAGAAGTTCCTGGGCGACTTGGCAGGAGTGGTCGACCCTGAGCAGAAACGAAAGATCATTGGCCGCGACTTCGTGGAGGTCTTCAATGCTGAGGCAAAGAAGATAACGGACGCCAGATGGCTGGCTCAGGGAACCATCTATCCTGATCGCATCGAGAGTCTCAACATCACAGGCAAAGTCATCAAGAGCCACCATAATGTGGGAGGTCTTCCCAAGGAGATGAATCTGCAGCTCTGCGAGCCCCTGAAGTGGCTCTTCAAGGATGAAGTGCGACGTGTGGGACGCTCCTTAGGAATGCCTGAGCACCTCATTACGCGCCATCCCTTCCCAGGTCCAGGCTTGGCGGTCCGTATCTTGGGAGACATTACCCGCGATAAGGTGCGCATCCTGCAGGAAGCAGACGACATCTACATCCGTGCCCTGAAGCAATACAAAACCCGCCTGAGCGGAGAGGAGGCGCGACGTGTGCTGGCTGCAGGAGTACCCATCGACATGAAGGATGGAGAGATTGAAGTGAGCCTCTACGACCAGATCTGGCAGGCAGGCGTCACCTTGCTCAGCAACGTGAGAAGTGTGGGAGTGATGGGCGATGAGCGTACTTATGAGCATCCCATTGCCCTCAGAGCTGTCACCAGTACTGATGCGATGACGGCCGACTGGGCTCGTCTGCCTTACGACTTCATGGCCAATGTGTCCAACGAAATCATCAATAAGGTAAAAGGCGTGAATCGCGTCTGCTACGACATCTCCTCCAAACCTCCCTCGACCATCGAGTGGGAATAGGACTTTTCATCAAGAATCTGCTATTTGTCAATATTTCGGAAAACGGATTTTCAGTTTGGATTCTGTTTCCTGTGCTGTATTTGATTTTGATTTCAGACGTTGTCTCTTTGGTTGCAACGTTTAATTCGATGTGTAACTTAAGTGTCATTGAATCAGGTTGTTAGCAATATTTTTCTCTTCTTTCCTTATCCTGCCTATCAAACAACGTGTCGTCTTTGGGTTTTCAACGTGTTGTCTTTGCAATTTCAACACGTTCTTTTCCCCGTTTCAACACGTTGAAATCTTGAGCGCATCGTGTTGTACCCTGAAAGCTATTGCCTGACGTCGTATGCTTTTACTTGTTGTTGGGCTGCTTGGGTTTAATTCTGTCATGAATTTTTACCTAAAACAAGGATTCTGGCAGGATGATATCAGATTTCGACTGACGCATTATATTTGCTGGTGTCGAAATTCTTGCGCTCCAGTGGGTGCTCAGGCGCAGGCGGAAGTCTTTCACTCGGAAAAGTTCAAGCAAGTTTGTCTTTTCGCTCGTTTATTCGTAACATTGACTTCGTCGAAATTCTTGCGCTCCAGTGGGTGCTCAGGCGCAGGCGGAAGTCTTTCACTCGGAAAAAGTTCAAGCAAGTTTGTCTTTTCGCTCGTTTATTCGTAAATTTGCAGGGAAGAAATGGTTTATGTCTGAATAGAAAGGAAGAATATGAAACTGGAAGTTTGTTGCGCTGATTTGGTCAGTTTGCGTGCCGCTGTGGAGGGTGGGGCGCATCGAGTGGAACTTTGTCAGGCTTTGGGGCTGGACGGGTTGACTCCCTCGACAGGCATGATAGAGATGGCTGTGGAGAGCGGAATCGTCGTGCATGTGCTGATTCGTCCTCGCGAGGGAAACTTTGTCTACGGTCAGGACGAGGTGGAATGCATGGCGCGTGATATCCGTATGGCTCGCTCGCTGGGTGCGCATGGAGTAGTGATTGGCGCCCTGACGGAAGAGGGAGACATCGATGTGGCAACGTGTCAGCGGCTGGTGGATGAGGCAGGAGAGATGCGCATTACTTTCCATCGTGCCTTCGATGTGTGTCGCGACCCCTTGAGAGCTTTCGAGCAGATTGTTTCCTTGGGATGCGACCGCCTGCTGACTTCAGGACACGAACGAACTGCTGAGGAAGGAATCCCCTTGATACGCCAACTGGTCGATATGCGGAAGACGACACGTCGTGGCGAGGAATTCATCGTGATGCCTGGCTCAGGTGTAAACGTCGAGAATGCTGCCCGCATTCTAAAAGAAACGGGAGCCAAAGAAATCCATGGCTCCCTGAGAAAAGATGGCCATACCGACGTGGGGATGGTCAGAAGTGTAGTCGCTACAATTTCCTGATTACCTGCAAGAGTTGTTCGCCCAATCCGATGGTGTAGCCTTGGCTGCTCCATACGATGCGGTTGAACGTGTCAGCCATAAAGATGATGGGCAGCTCATCGCCCTTCACCAGTTTGTTATGCATCAGGGCATCGGCTGTATTCTTGCTGGCGACGCCAAACGTCACGTTGGCAGGCAGGTTTGGAAAATCCTTGGCTTGGAACGTGTCGGCTTCCTCCTGATTAGGGAAGAGGAGGACAATCGTGCGTCCCCATTGCTCCAGTTGGGGAGCTACGGCAGCCAGGTCACGAAGAACGTGGTTGGAAGGTTCGTGGTTGCTTCGAATGAGGCCTATCACGAAGTATCCTCGCCCAGTAGTCTTCAGGACGGAAGTCTCGTTGCCCGCCATCGTGTTGAAGAGCGACTCGCTATCGAAGTTGCCCAGCACCCTGAGTTCATCCTTGTCGTTTCGCAGGATGAGTGGCACGCTGGCCGTTTGGTTGGCCTGGATGGGGAAGAACTCCAAGTGGGCCAAGACGCCTCCGTTGGCGAGGCGCGTCCCTGTAACCAGAAGATATTGTCCAGCGCTCATCGATGTGGCGTCCTTGAAGGTACTCTTCCATGTGGCTTCCTCAGGGAACTCCTGAAGTTGAGGACGACCTTCCTGCATGAGAGAGATGGAGAAGTGGCTGTAATAGGCAGGATTCTGCTGAACTTCCGTGTTGGTGTATGCCAGAAGAAGGTTGCCTTGAGGCTCTTGTTCCTGTTTCTCCTCCTCGAAGAACACATCGTGCCAATTAGAGCTGAAATCTGCCCACTGGACTTTGCCAGTCACCTCGTCTATGCGCGAGAAGATGCCAATGCTACGTGCTGCTGCTACGAAGAAAATGTCGCGGCTGTGGCGGTCAGTCACTCGATTGCGATAGACTCCAACAGGACTCATGCACAGGAGTTGAGGATTGCGGCTGTCGTCCACTGTGATGCTGTCGCGTGTCCACTGAATCAGTTTGCTCACTTCTCCCATTCCAGAGAAAGCCTGCTTGAGGGTAGCGCGGTAGGGAGTGAGCATCTCGTTGCTGATGCGTGGAGCCAGGACATAGTCTTTCCACAGGGGATGATGGACGAAGATAGTCTGTGTGGCAGCATCCTTGAGCACATCCATGCTGACATCTGAGAGATCTTTGTCGTTGAGCGTGAGGACAACATCTCCTGAGCGATTGCTGGAAGACCGGCTTTGCTGGAATTCCTGTATGGTCTTCCAATTGGAACGGGCACGCAACTCAGGCATTGATTCATAGAAGATTTTGCTGGCTTCCTCGTCGCCCTCTTGGTTTTCGTCTTTGAACTGTAGTTGTGCGAAGTTCTCCTTCATATAAGCATTTCGGATGCTGTCCTCTTGGGCCAGTCTCCGTTTGTTGCATTCAATCTGTTCCTCCGTTTGGTCAGGGATGTTCTTGTGTTCAGATGGAGGGGTAAATTCCAAGTCGAAACTGCCGCTGAAGGACTCGTCATAGGTTAAGACAACGGTCACAGTATCCTGCGTTCCCACACTGGCTTTCTGGAATCCAAAGCGATTCTTTTGGCTTGCCCATACGAGCAGGTCGCCCAATCCACTGGTCAGGAAAGTAGTTCCCTGACTATCCGTTTCCTTGGTGACGAGGGGATAGAACTCTCCATAATTGTAGAGTCGGAAATCCACAATGGCAGAAGGGACCGCTTTTCCCTCAGAGTCTTCCACCTTGACAATCAGTTTGCTGACAGGCGCATAGTTTTCTGTGACGTTGATTTCCGTGTAGCAGGCATTGCGGCTTACCACTTCCTCAGGTCCATCGTAGTTTCCAAAAACCTTGGTGTGCATGAGCATACCTCGGCTGGCAGGTGCGTTGAACCATCCCAGATCCAGTACTGCCTCAGGTTCGCAAGCACCAAGGAAGTGCCATTTTCCGTCCACCCAGGCTTCCACCCACGCATGGTTGTCGTCAGTATGCGCCCATCGAGGCGTATATACTTGTCTGGCAGGAATCCCAACGGCACGTAAGGCTGCGACTGTGAAAGTGCTCTCTTCGCCACATCGTCCGATGGCAGTTCTCATCGTCACCAGAGGAGACTTCGTACGGCTGTTGGAAGGTTGGTAGGTGACATGTTCGTGGCACCAGTGATTCACCTCCAAGACAGCGTCATACATATTCAAGTCCTTCACACGATCCTTGAGTTCCTGATAAAGCACGGTTCGTGCATCGTCGAGATTCTCATTGTTGACTCTGACAGGGAGAACAAAGTGCTTCCATTCACGCTCAGGAATCTTTTTTCCCCACGGCATTTCGTGGCGAGCCTGGAGAGTGGACCGCACACAGTTTTCCCAGAATTCACGCGGATAGTCTACGCTATCAGGGAGAGGCATGCTGGCATAGAGGAACTCGAGAGCTTCCTTTTCCTGCTCTTGTTCAGAAGGAGAGCACCCTGATAAAGAAAAAGTAAGGAGCCCCATTGTCAGAAGGGCTCCTTGGAAAAATTTTTTTTTATTCTGCATACATGTTCACGATAAGTTCGCCCAAGAGAGTGTTTGCCCAAGCAAACCAGGAGCGAGTAAACTTAGTGGCATCATCTTTGTTGAAAGACTCATGCATGAATCCTGTTCCACCATCTGTCTTAAGAATCTCTTGCAAGCACCATTCCTGCTCAGCGCGATCCTCAGTGGTGAGAGCCTTCATGACGAGACTCATGGGCCAGGGCTTGTCTAATCCGCAATGAGGGCCTCCAATACCTTCACCTGCCTCGCCACGGAAGAAATAGGGATTGTCCTCGCTCCAGCAGAACTTGCGGGTGTTCTGGTAGATGGGATCGTTGATATCCACTCCACAGAGGTAAGGCATGCACAGCAGGCTGGGAGCATTGGAGTCGTCCATCAGAAGTGCACTTCCGTATCCGTCAACCTCGAAAGCATAGATGTCGCCATATTTGGGATGCTTCACGATGGCGTATTCCTGAATGGCTTTGCTCACTTGGGAAGCCATCTGCTCACACTCGCTTGCCAAAACGGTCTCCTTGTTTACCTTGCGCAAGATAGTGGCGGCTTTGCGGAGAACATCCACTGCAAAGAAATTGCTGGGAATCAGATATGGGAAAATGGTTGAGTCGTCAGAGGGACGGAATGCGCTGGCAATCAAGCCGCAAGCCTTTCCAGGATGACCGTATCCACTGTTGCTGCGTGTGTCGTGATAGGCACGAGTCTCACGGCGGAAATGATAGGAAGTCTTGATTCCATTCCAGTTTTGCTGTTCACGGAAGGTATCGAGAATGGCCCGCATGACCTTGAGCCACTTCTCGTCGAAAATGCTTTCATCTCCAGTCTGCAGCCAGTATTCGTAGGCAAGGCGCAGGGGGTAGCAGAGAGAATCGATCTCGTACTTGCGCTCGTGAAGTTCCTTCTTCATCTCTGTCTCGTCGCTTTGCCACTCGCCACCTGTTGGTCCCATGTTGAAAGCATTTGCATAGGGGTCAATAAGGATGCAGGCGAACTGACGCTTGATGACACCACGGATGAGATGACGCAGAGGTTCATCCTCTTTCACGTATCGCAAATAGGGCCATACTTGTGCGCCGCTGTCGCGCAGCCACATGGCGTGGATGTCACCCGTATAGACAAACGTATCGTCGTCCCCATCGGCGTTGCTGTAGTGAACAGTTGTGTCGAGCGTGTTGGGGAAACAGTTCTGGAACATCCAAAAGAGTTTGGGGTTGATGGCAGTGAGTTTGCTCTTCAATGCTTCTATCTGGCGCTCTACAGCTTCACTGCGGAACAGACGGTCTTTTTCAGCAGGACGGAGATCAGGAATGGTACTCTGCACAGCTACCTGATTCTTTCGTGCTTCAGGATCGGACATCTCGTTAAGGGGGGAACTGTTGGCCACCAAAGGCGCACACATCAGCAGGGAAAAGAGAATCTTCTTCATGTTTCTATTGTTTGTTTAATGGGAATTCGTTTATTTCTCACTCATATAGACATCCAGCGTACCGCCATCCATGATTTCCTGATGGGTGATGTAGGTTCTTTTCAGCTGTTTTCCATTGAGCACATATTTCTTTACATAAATAGCCTTGTCGCTACCGCCGTGAGTGCGAATGGTGAAGGTCTTGTCGCCAAGCAAAGGAATGGTGGCTTCTTCCACAATGGGAGAACCAAGTTGATACGTTCCTCCACAAGGTTCAACCTGATAGAATCCAAGAGCTGACAGGATGTACCAAGCCGACATTTGTCCCACGTCCTCATTGCCACAAAGTCCTGCAGGCTGGTCTGTGTAGAGTTCGTCCATCACGTAGCGTACCCATTTTTGGGTTTTCTTGGGTTGGCCTACATAGTTGTACATGTATAGGACATGGTGGCTGGGCTCATTGCCATGAGCATACTGACCCACCAGACCTGAAATGTCAGGAGCATGATTATCGCCCAGGTCACTGTCGGCTGACAGCAAGTCATCCAGTCGCTGATCCAAAGCCTTTGCGCCTCCCATCAGGTTGGCTAAGCCAAGTACGTCATGAGGAACCAGGAAGATATACTGGAAGGGATTGCCTTCCGTATAATCACTCGTCTGCTGGTTCAGGTTGAAGTTGGCAGGCAAAGGACGGAAATTGCCCTGCATATCCAGAGCGCGCATGCAGCGTGCTTTTTCATCCCATAGTTTCTTGTAGTTGAGGCTCAGTTCATAGAACCTTACACTATCCTCCTTGTGCCCTAACTTGCCGGCTACTTGTGCGGCAGCCCATGATGCAATGTAGTATTCCATGCTTTTGGCTACCGTCTCATTCTCGCGTCCATCATAGGGTAAGTAACCCAGCTCAGCCAGATAATCCTTGCCACGCAAAGGAACACGTCGGTTGGGAGAGAACTCAGTGGGCAACATGCTGGCTTTGATGGCATTGTAAGCTTCCTCCACATCCATATCGCCCATTTCATCCTTCATGATTATGTCAGCCAGGACGGATACACCAGGTTCACCCACCATGCAGTAAGTATCGTTGCTTACCAGATGCCATACGGGCAATTCACCATGCTCTTTGTAGATAGCCATCATGGTCTTGGCGTAAGAACGCATACGATCTGGCATGATGATGGTGGCCAGAGGGTGAGCAGCACGATAAGTGTCCCAAAGGCTCCAGGTGGTAAGTGTCTCATAATCAGCACCACGGTGGATCTTCAGGTCTGAGCCCATGTAATCGCCTGTAAAGTCACACCACACCTGAGGTGCCACCATATAATGGTACATAGCGGTGTAGAAGATGCGGCTCTCGCGTTCAGTACGGAATTTTGCCTGCACGCGTGCAAGCTGGGTATTCCATGCTTCATCAGCAGCTTTCCTCACTTCCTCGAAATCCCAGAAACGGTTTTCCATGTTCATGTTAAGCAACGCGTTGGCTTCGCTGGTAGGAGAGATGGCAACCTTTGCCATGATTTTATCGCCAGGCCCTACCTCAAAGGTTGCCTCACCATAGCGTGCCTCAGTGTCTTCGCAAAGCCAGTTATGAATGGGTTGATTGAAGCGGATGCAGAAGAACACTCGCTGGTCGGCTGCCCAACCGTTGCTGCGACGGTATCCCATGAGCGTAAACTCATCCACTGGCACCACGCGAGTCTCGCGAGCTTCACCTCCTACTGCATTCTCCAGGTCGATGGTGATACGGGCATTGTTGCTTCCTTTTGGGAAGGTGAAGCGATACATCGCAGTACGGCAGGTAGCGGTCACTTCAGCACGGATGCCGAATTTCTCAAGCAGGACAGAATAGTAGCCAGGTACGGCTTCTTCGTTTTCATGGCTATATGCTGAAGCGAGTCCTTCGCGACTCAACTCTTGATCGCCATAACCTGGCATCAAGGCGACGGAACCAAGATCGCCACACCCTGTTCCGCTCAAATGCATTTGGCCGAAGCCTATAATTTTCTTTCCACTCTCGTGATAACCTGAGCACCAGTCCCATCCTTCCTCTAGTTGAGTGGGGCCAGCATTTACCATTCCAAAAGGAACATTGGCACCCATGAACACATGCCCGTGGTCGCCTGTGCCGATACGAGGATCAACATACTGAGTCAGATTCTGCCCAAAGGCATACGTGTTAGCCAGCAGTAAAGCGGCTACAGCAAACAGTTTATTTCTCATAAAGTTTCGTTTTGATGTTTCTTTGGGGCAAATTTACATAAAAAAAAGATATGTCCCTCGTATTTTGACATAAAAAAAGAGGCTGTGTACACAGATAATGCACACAGCCTAATCAAGAATTTATCCTAATGGATACGTTTTTTACATCATGCCACCCATGCCTGGGGCACCTGCGGGAAGTTCTGGTTTGTCCTCCTTAGCGTCGCAGATGACACATTCTGTAGCCAAGAACATGCCAGCAATTGATGCTGCATTCTCCAATGCAACGCGTGTCACTTTGGCAGGATCAATGATGCCGCTCTCCTTCAGATTCTCATACTTGTCAGCACGGGCATTGTAGCCGTAGTCACCCTTACCTTGGCGAACTTCATTCACTACTACGCTGCCTTCCAGACCGGCATTCTCCACAATCTGACGCAGAGGTTCCTCGATAGCGCGCTTGATGATGCGGATACCTGTGGTCTCGTCGTCGTTGGCACCTTCCATACCTTCCAATGCTTCCTGGGCACGGATGTAGGCAACGCCGCCACCAGGGATGATACCCTCTTCGATAGCTGCGCGGGTAGCGCACAAAGCATCGTCTACGCGGTCTTTCTTTTCTTTCATTTCAACCTCGCTGGGAGCACCCACATACAGGACTGCTACACCGCCAGACAACTTGGCCAGACGCTCCTGCAGCTTCTCCTTGTCATAGTCGCTTGTGCTGTTGGCAATCTCATTCTTGATCTGGTTGACGCGATCCTTGATCAACTCAGGCTGACCATGACCGTTTACGATGGTAGTGTTGTCCTTCGTGATGGAAACCTTGTCGCAAGATCCCAGCATTTCCAGGGTAGCCTGCTCCAGTTTCAAACCAGTATCCTCGCTGATTACCAAGCCACCAGTCAAAGTGGCAATATCCTGCAGCATAGCCTTGCGGCGGTCACCAAAGCCAGGAGCCTTAACGGCAGCAATCTTCAGCTGACCACGCAGGCGGTTGACAACAAGTGTCGTCAGAGCCTCAGAATCCACATCCTCAGCAATTACCAGCAAAGGACGACCCGTCTGTACGGCAGGTTCCAGAATAGGCAGGAAATCCTTCAGGTTGCTGATCTTCTTGTCATAAATCAAGATGTAAGGATTCTCCATTACACATTCCATCTTCTCTGTATCAGTTACGAAGTAGGGAGAGAGATAGCCACGATCGAACTGCATACCCTCGACAACGCCAATAGTGGTGTCGCGGCCCTTTGCTTCCTCGATGGTGATTACTCCATCTTTGCTCACCTTCTTCATGGCTTCAGCCAGCAGCTTGCCGATCTCAGGATCATTGTTGGCACTTACGGTGGCAACTTGCTCGATCTTGTCGTAGTCGCTACCAACCTGCTCAGACTGTTCCTTGATGTTCTCCACAATCTTGGCAACAGCCTTGTCGATACCGCGCTTCAGATCCATTGGATTAGCACCAGCAGCCACATTGCGCAGACCTTCGCGAACGATAGCCTGAGCCAATACGGTAGCAGTAGTTGTTCCATCGCCAGCGTCATCACCTGTCTTGCTAGCAACACTCTTAACGAGTTGCGCACCAGCATTCAGGAAATGATCTGCAAGCTCAATTTCCTTAGCTACGGTCACACCATCCTTGGTGATTTGGGGAGCACCAAACTTCTTCTCGATAATCACGTTACGACCTTTGGGACCCAGTGTCACTTTCACTGCGTTTGCCAACTGATCCACGCCCTGCTTCATTTGTTCGCGGGCTTCAATATTGAATTTAATTTCTTTAGCCATTTTCTTATGAATTATGAATGTTGATTATTTCAGAATTGCCACTACATCATTCTGACGCATGATCAGGAACTTCTTGCCTTCGTGTTCCAGCTCAGTGCCAGCATACTTGCCATAAAGGACAATGTCGCCCTCTTTCAATACCATCTCTTCATCTTTGGTGCCACTACCAACTGCAACAATGGTACCCTGAAGGGGTTTCTCTTTTGCTGTATCAGGAATAATGATACCACCAACGGTCTTAGTCTCTGCGGGAGCGGGCTCGATAAGCACGCGGTCGCCTAATGGTTTAATGCTCATAATTTGTTTCTTTAAGTTTGAACGTTTATAATTGATAATAAGTTTCTGCCTTATTCCTACTAAGCATGTGCCAAACTGTGGTATGCGCCATTTTGTCAGTCCCCTATGACATATTTTTGTTCATTTTGTCGGTTCGTAGTTTATTTTTTGCTATCTTTGTGCGGAGATAGACTCTCTCTAATGGAATATGCGTACGGGTTTTGACATGAAAACAGCACTCACGTATCTCGTCATCTTAGGAATGGTAATTCTGATTCTCAGTTTGATTCCCATTCGGTCCGATCAAGTGTGGGAGCCTGCTGTCATCATTCCCATTACAGCAATCCTCTTTACCTTGCTTATTTATTTGTTGTGCGAGATTGCGTGCACAGGCGAGCGTCCTGCATGGATTTTTTTCACGGCTTTTTTCATGTTGGTGTTCTTTCCAGGAGCGTTCACGTTCTTCCAACTGGATGAAGCTTCTGTGATTGAGTTGGGCTCGCAATGTATAGTCCCTTTCTTCATAGGTCAATACAATCGGGTCAGTCAACGTGAGTTCCGTCGATGGTACATGCTGATGCTTTTGATGGGTATCTTCTGCAGTTATACCCACGATGGAATCACCATACCTTTGTGTGCAGGTTTCATTTGTATGGCCTTCCTTAACCGCGATCGCTTCTTCCGCTCTGGCTGTTGGCCGATGGTGGTGGGATTCCTCATTGGCACTGGCATCAGCGTGTGGCAAGCTTACAACAAAGGCATTTCGGAACCTCCTTCCGATATCGAGACACTCACCTCGCGCGCTACGATGGCTTTTCAAATCCTTTGGGACACCAAGGTTTTTCTTCTTTCTGTCGCCCTGACAGGTTATCTCTCCCTTTCCCTTTGGGGGCGAAAGCTGCTTCTGCAAACGGCTCGTGACCAATCGTTGTTGACCTGTTGCGCTGTCTTTTCCGTTTGCACTCTTCCCTTTGCGCCCTTGGGACTCGAGAATGCTGTCACAGGAGTTTGCTTCTTTGCCATGATGTGGGTTCTTTGTGTGGGGCGCAGTATGGCACTCAGATTTAATAAGCGACAAAACGACAAACAAACAATAAAACATAATCAAGATGAGATTGAAATCTAAATTCTGTATGGCTTTTGCCCTACTGTCCATGATGGGGACGCCCCAAATGGTTTTGGCAGACTCTGCCGACCGCTTGTCAGCTGATTTTCAAAAGCTTCCAGACAGCCAGCGGATAGCTGTCTATTGGTACTGGATGTCCGACAATATCTCTGTCAGCGGAGTCCAGCATGACCTGGAAGCCATGAAGGAAAAGGGCATCACTCGTGCCTACATTGGCAACATCTGGCAGGACGACGTGAAGCCAGGTAAAGTGAAAGTGATGACCGACGAGTGGTGGAAGGTGATGCATGCTGCACTTAAGCGTGCCAGTGAATTGGATATAGAGATAGGTATATTCAATTGTCCTGGTTGGAGCCAGTCAGGAGGTCCCTGGGTACAGCCCCAGCAGGCTATGCGATACCTTGCCAGCCAGAGCGTGAAGGTGAAGGGTGATGGACGTGTTCAGACCATCAAGCTGCCATCTTTGGGAAAGGATGCGAAGGATGTCCGTGTGTTGGCGGTTCCTGACCTATCTGATCAGTTCCATCCCACTACGGCTCAATTGCAGAAGAAAGCTAACGAGGATTTGGTTCAGGAGATAGATTTGGGGACAGAGCGCACTGTGCGAAGCATCACGTTCCGTAGTGATTCCTATCTCTTGACGGATGCCGTCATCGAGGCTAAGGTGGGGAATGAATTCAAGCATCTCAAGACCGTGCATCTCGACCGCACAAACCACGCCCTCAACGTTGGTTTCCATCCTCATGCTCCCATCGCTGTCAGCCTGCCTGATACTCAGACCTCTCAGGTGCGTGTGACATGCAAAGGAGGACCTCGTGATTGCACCTTTACGGCTGTTGTGAGCGATGAGCCTTGTGTGGAGCGGTTCGAGGAGAAATCGCTGGGCAAGATGTTCCAGACTCCATTGCCTATGTGGGGAGAATACATGTGGCCTACTCAGCCGGAACCTCAGGGCAGCAATCTGTTGGTTTCTGAGAGTCAGGTACAGGATCTGACTTCTCTGCTCAAGGCAGATGGCTCTCTTGCCTGGAAGGCTCCCAAGGGCCAGTGGACCATCCTGCGTACAGGGATGCTGCCTACGGGCGTCACCAACGCTCCAGCTTCTCGTGAGGCAACGGGCTTGGAGGTCGACAAGATGAGTCGTGAGCATGTGGCAAGCCATTTCGATGCCTTCCTGGGTGAGTTGCTGCGCCGTATTCCGGCTGAGGACCGTACCAGTTTCAAGGTTGTGGTAGAGGACAGCTACGAGACTGGCGGCCAGAACTGGACAGATGATATGATAGAGAGTTTCCAGAAGCGGTATGGCTACGATCCTGTGCCTTATATTCCTACGCTTTACGGTCAGGTGATTGGGTCTCAGGACAAGACGGAGCGTTTCCTTTGGGACCTTCGTCGACTGATAGCCGACCGTGTGGCTTATGATTATGTGGGAGGCTTGCGTCAGATCAGTAACCAGCATGGTCTCACCACATGGCTCGAGTGTTATGGCCATTGGGGATTTCCCAGCGAGTTCCTGATGTATGGTGGCCAGAGTGACGAGGTAGGCGGTGAGTTCTGGAGCGAGGGCTCTTTGGGCGACATCGAGAATCGTGCTGCCAGTTCTTGTGCCCATATCTATGGGAAGCAGAAAGTCTGGGCAGAGTCCTGCACGGCGGGAGGTCCTGGTTTCAGCCGTTATCCCTATGTCATGAAGCAACGTACCGACCGCTTCTTTACGGAAGGAATCAATGCCACGTTGCTCCACCTCTTTATTGAGCAGCCTGACGAGACCACCTTCCCTGGCATCAGCGCAGGTTTCGGCAATGAGTTCAACCGCAAGAACGTATGGTGGGAACACATGGACCTGTTCTCGGATTATCTGCGTCGATGCAACCTGATGCTTCAGCAGGGTCGATACGTGGCCGACATTGCTTACTACATCGGCGAGGATGCTCCCAAGATGACAGGTGCCGTGAATCCCCCTCTCCCTCGCGGCTACAGCTTCGACTACATCAATGCAGAGATCATTGCTCAGTCCACTGTTCAGGGTGGCAAGCTCGTCCTGCCTTGCGGAATGGAGTATCGTGTGCTCGTCTTGCCTAAGCAGAACACGATGCGTCCTGAGGTCATCAGGAAGATTTCTTCCCTCGTTCAGCAGGGATTGGTTGTGGTGGGTCCTCGGCCTACCGCCTCTCCTTCTCTCCAGGATTATCCCAATGCCGACCAGGAGGTTCAGCAGCTGGCTCAGAAGATGTGGGTAGGTGGAACGTACGGCAAGGGTCGAGTGTTCCCTGATGGGACAAAGCTCAAGGAAATCATGGACGGGCTCCATCTCGTCCCTGACTGCCTTGTGGATCCTCAGCAGCCTGTGCAGTTCATCCACCGCACGTTGGGCAATCGTGAGATTTATTTCCTCAGCAATCAGAGCGAGAACGAGATTGCCTTTGATGCCGAGTTCCGTGTGACAGGCCTCAAGCCAGAGCTATGGAATCCCGTTTCTGCTGAGCAGCGCGCCCTGCCTCAGTTCGACGACAATGGGCTGTTCACCACCGTTCCCATCAAGTTGGCTGCCAACGAGAGCACCTTCATCGTGTTCCAGTCCACCCAGCGCCCCACGCAGGCTCGCGAGAACTATCCCCAGCCTACTACGGTAGCTGTTGTTTCCTCCCCCTGGACCGTCACGTTCCAAAGCGAGCGTCGTGGTCCTCAGGGTCCTCAGACATTCCAGGAGCTGACCGACTGGACGAAGTCCGACAACGAAGCCATCCGCTATTATTCAGGTATCGCACAGTACGAGAACACCCTCTCTCTGCCCACCTTGCCCCCCAGTCCCTTATATCTCAACCTGGGGCGTGTCATGGTGATGGGTAAAGTCTATGTCAATGATCAGTACGTGGGTGGAGTTTGGACCTATCCCTATCAGGTGAATGTCAGCAATTATCTGCGTCAGGGCGACAACAAGATTCGCGTGGAGGTTGTCAATAACTGGATGAATCGTCTGATTGGTGACCAGCGTCTGCCTGAATCTCAACGCAAGACATGGACCAGCGTGAACCCATGGAATGCTCAGAGTACCCTCCAGCCCTCAGGTCTTCTGGGGCCTGTCAAGCTGATAAAGTTCTGATTCAGGGTTTCAAACGCTTTAGTAGTTAAGCCGATACTGTTTACCAGTCATCGTTATCGTCATCGTCATCGTCACGATTGGCAGCTGGGAGAATTCCCAGCTTGCCAATCGTGTACCCTTTCTTCTTTGCTATTCTCTTTAATATCAGTTCCATAGTTATTGATTTTGCAAATGTAACAGTGTAACAGTGTAACAGTGTAACAGTGTAAAATTAAAGCATCAAACAATCTGTTTTGCGGTAGATAGCTTTACGGGTCTTGCCTACCTGAATTTCACGTACTTTCTCCACCAAATGGTCATCCATTAGCCTGTTTACCCTAACTCGTGCAACATTTTCATTGCTCAGCTGGAAGCATCGCATGACATCCTCTGTCGTGAACTCCTCTGGCAGACGGTTGAAAGAATCGATGGTCTTCTGGTGGCGCTGCACATTCACAGCAGCTTCCTTCGTCTTGTTGTCGAAGTAGTTCTCAGCCATTGCGCCAAAGTAGTATCGCTGGCAGGCGAACTGGATATTGGCAAGGAGTTCTGCCAGACGCCAGTCCGTCTCGTCCGTTGCGAACTTGCCGCACCAGTATTCGCCATCTTTCTGCATCCTGTCCCAATGGCGCATCACCACGAAGGGAGCAGCGAAGTTCAGGGCGTGGTAGGCGCAGCGTTTCAGCAGCATCTCGTCTGCCTTCGAGTCATTCTCTTGGGCGTCCATCATGCGGCGTGCCGTCCAGTCGTAGAGCTCATCCACCAGGTTCTCCACTGAGAGCTCTCCCTTCATCCTGTCCAGTTTCCTTGCCCACTCCACCAGCCGCTCGTCGCTCTCGAGGTCGATTGCGCTCTCGCGCTCGATCATCTCGAAGTTGGTGGAAGGCAGGGGGATGACCGTCAGGCGTGTGGCGAGTCCTGAGCCGAAGTTCTGGTCGTTGACCTTCTTCTTCAGGGCGATGGGTGTGCCTGTGTAGATGAAGTTCCATGTCACGTTGAAGTCCTGCATGACGCTGTCCACGTTGGAGTAGGCCTGTCCGTCCTCCTCGTTGTGGAAGGCTTTCAGCTCCATGCTCTGCTTGTCTATCCATGAGCCTCCCTTCTGCAGGCAGAGCGTGTTGTCCAGCTCTGTGTCGAAGGTCAGCATGTGGAGCTGCATCTTCTCTCCGTTCACGTCCTCGACTGAGTTCACCATGTCCTGGATGAACTGTGCGTTGGAGGTTCTGGCAGGATGCACCCTCACGATGACCTTGGGCTTTGCCGGCTTCTCCTTGTTCGCGCCCTTCATCTTCATCTGCTCGCGGTAGGCGTTGATGGCGGCCTTCCCCACCTTGTCAGCCTCCACGATGGGGGATGCCAGGAGTTTGAACAGCCGTGTGGCAAAGCTCTTTCCGCTGGCTGGGTCGCCAATGATGAGAGCAGAGCAGTTGAGCCGTCTGAGTTCCTCAGGGCGGTGGTAGAAGCGGTAGGTGCAGCGTGTCATGAGCGTCATCATCAGCCCTCCGCCCACGAACAGGGCTGCGGGGTACTGGTTCCTTTTCAGGCCCTTGGTGATGTCCCTGAGGATGGGGTACTCCTCGAAGAGTTCCTCTATCTGCTTGCCCCACACCTCCAGCCGTGGCTCGAGAGTCACGATCTGGGGGTTCTCTTCTGGCTGCTGCTTCCTTGTGGCGCTGTCCGTCACGATTTCATCGTACGTCAATTCCGTTGCCTCCTCTATGGCCTCCAGCATGGCCTTCGAGGGATGCAGGCTGAGGTACTTCTTCTCGCGCTCTGCCATGCGCTGGGCTGCGCTCTCCACCGTCTGGGTCACGTTCTCGTCTCTCTCGCTGATGATCTCCTTCACCCAGGGCTGTGCCCTCACGATGCGCTCCACCTTCTTCTTGTCGCCGTCGAAGAGGATGAGCAGGTCTGAGGCAAGGCGCAGGCTCTCGTTGTGGCGGTTCGAGTCGGCTGCGCAGGGCAGCTTCTTCTCGTAGCGTGCGTCTATGATCTTCTGCACGTCGTGGCCGCGCCAAGTGGTGTCAGCGCCCTTGCCCTCATCGTCATCGTCATCGTCATCGTCATCGTTGCCGTCGTTATCATTCTCAGCGGCCACCTCAGCAGCCACAGTAGCTCCGCTGCGGCCTGCTCTGTAAGCGTCGTTGTACTTCTGTGCGAATTCCTTGTTCTCATAGCTGAATAGTTCCTTGTCGATATAGAGTATGTCTGATTCCTTGCAGATGAAGCTCATGCGGCTGGCGTCCTTGCAGCTCTCGTCCACCTCCACGCCCAGCACCTTTGCCATCGCGTGCTGGTTGTCGATGAGGTTCCCCTTCTTGGCGTCTGCCTTGAAGACGATCTTCAGGCCCTTGCCGGATGGGGTGATGTAGACGAGCAGGATGCCCAGCTGCTTCAGGTCGTGGGCCTTCAGCCAGGAGGTGTAGACCTCCTTGGGGTCGCTCACATGGTCCACGTCCATCACCACGAGTCCTGTCAGGCGTGTGGCTGCCTGCTTGCGCCATGCTCCCTGCAGGCCTGTCCTGGACGTCGTCTCCTCGAAGGTGGACTGGAAGATGAAGGCTGGCAGCTTGCGCTTTAGCGAGGGGTCTCCTGTCTGGCGGAACATGTCTATGTCCTCTGCCCATTGGGTTGCCCTGACGAGCGCATAGAACTGCGCTTCGTCAACGGGCTGTGTGGGATTGAAAAAATTCTTCTGATAGCTGAACATGGTCTTAAAGTGTTTGAAGGTCCGTAATGTAGAATGCGTTCTCGTGGCGGTCGCCGTTCTCGCCCCAGGTCCTGTGTCTCCAGTAGCCCTTCACGAGGTAGGGCACGTTCTGGTAGTACTGGGTCTCGCGGTTCTTCGAGGCGGCATCGCCTGTCATCTCTCCGTAGAAGGTGTCGCCACCCCGTTTCATCGTCACGCCGCGGCTTCTGAAATACTCGCTCGTGCCGTCCTGCTTCTGGTACTGGCGCTCCTGGTATGCGCCCACTGCTGTGATTGTCACTATCTGTTCCATAATGCTGTTCCTTTCGTTTTATTGTTTTCAGTAGTCAGTAGTTAAGCCGTTACTTTTTTTAACTTTTTAACTTTTCACCTTTTCACCTTTTAATAAAACTCTCTGTCAACCAGCGCGTCCTTTGCCTCCTGGGTCTCGCGGTCAATGACAGCCATCACGCGGACTGTTCCCAGTTCCTTGGGGATGCTCTCGTAGACCTTGATGCGCTCCACGCTCTCCTTCACCCAGCCGTGCTCCAGCTTGCGGATGAGCCAGTTCTTGCGCTGCTGCGGCTTGCGCCTGTACGCCCTGAACTCTATCTGCCAGTCGCCATCGAAATCCTTCACCAGAGCCAGTCGGCCCTCTACTATGCGCCCGCTCTCGAGCACGTTCATAATCTCACTCTCGTTGTTCAAAATAACATTTTTGCCATACTGGCCAAAATTCTCACGCTCGGCAGAATACAAACCTGTTTGTTTCTGCTCTCTCTTAAACGAATTTTTCATTGTTTGTCGAATTTGTGAGTGAAGATTGTGCAGGAATTTGGCCATTTTCACACGCGTGACTACCTCCACTCGCTTCGACTCGGTTAATAACTTTTGTTTGTCGATGCAAAGGTACGTCAACTTAAACAAAAAAACCCCCTACGCAGGTGCTACGCGTAGGGGGTACGGTTAGGTGTAAGTTGTTGATTATCAACGGATGATTCTCAGCATTTTTTCATAGAACTCACCATACTGCTTCTGGTTGAGCGCATAGTTGTAGTCGCTTCGCATGTTGTTGCGCATCCAAAACACCTCAAAGGCCTTCCATTTATCCTTGATGTCCAACAGGGTTGCCATGCGGTCAGCAAGGACTGCGCTCAAAGCGCGAGACAGTTTTGGTTGCCAACACTCATCGACCCAGCCCACATTCTGGGCAGCGTCCCACAGGCGTTTGGCTTCCTCAGTGGCAAGAGCTTCTGGCAACTCAGCCTCGCCTCTCTCCTTTTCTTTCTTTTCTTGCTGTTCCTGATACACCACCTTAGCGCCATTCTCTACCACGCCAATCACTTGGACGTTTGTCAGCTGGGCACCATTGAACATGCCCTGCAGCAACTGCATTTTCTCTTCTGTGTTCATTGTTCCTCCTTTCCGTTTTGTGTATGTACTATCGCCGCCCCTCCCTCAGCCGTCAGGATGACCTGGTCGGCATGCGAGATGGAGGGCTGCTCTTTCTGGGGCTCCAGCAACTGGGTCATCTGCGTCACCTCGTCTGCCAGCTGGTGAGGTGCGTCCTGAGGCAGCGAGGAGAGGATGAAATGCGAGATGAAGGCCCTGTCGTGAGCGTCTTGGATGCGCACCACGTAGGCCTGTGTGCGTTGCTTCGAGAGTGGTATGAACTGCTGGCACATCCATACGTTCAGCTCCTCCTGCGCCTGCTGCGCCTGCAGGTGCTCCAGTTCCTCTGTCAGGTTCTGAATCTGCATTTCCTTGGCTGCCATCGCCAGCCGCATCATGGCCACCGTCTTGTCTCTCTCCGCCAGAACCTCTTTCAGTTGCTGGATTTCCTTCTGCAACGGGGCGAGGTGAGCGTTCGTCAGCATGTTGGTTATGTGTTCCAGTTCGTTGGTGTCGATATTCATAGCATTCCTCTCTTTCTCTTATATATAATAATGTGTATCCTTCAAAAATCTCATTCTCCGCTCCCCTCAATTGCCCTGAGGCCAGGGGGCAGAAATCCACCACCTTATCATTCTTTACTGATAGGGAGATTCATCTGGTTTATTATCAGCCCGTTGCCTCTTTTGGCGGCTCTCAGGCAAACCTTTCGCCGGAAAAATCTTCGGATTTCCTGTCTGCAAAGGTACGAATAAGCGAGCAGAAAACAAAACAAATCCCCATTTATTTTTTTTCTCGAGCGGAAGTACTTTCGACGAAGTCAAAGTTACAGCTTTTCTTCTGTATTACCAACAAAAGAAAGCAGATTTTTTGAGGAAATTTTGAGCCATTTTCGTCCCTTGGAAGTCCTCTTCTTGATTACACGCTGACTATAAATATGTTAGCGCTAAGAAGCACCAAATATAAGTTCCTCAAATGGCATTTTAAGATAAGTCCATAGAAATTGCAGCGCCTCTTGCCAAATTTTCTCAGCCCAACCATCGTCTTTCTCATAATTTTTTGGTAACTTAGCCCCCAATTATAGCATCATGGCACGATTTTTTGTGTTAAGATGGATGATACTTGAACGAAAAGACTAACATCAACCAAATGAAATACGAGAATACATTCAAGGCAATAGACCAAATCTTGTGGAAGGAACAGGGATGTGGAAGTGAGTTGGACTATCTGGAGCAGAAATCATGGATGCTGTTCCTGAAATACCTCGACGACCTTGAAACAGAGCGCGAGGATGAAGCTGAATTGGAGGGCAAGACCTACAAGCGACTGGTATCTGGTTTCTATCGTTGGAGCCAATGGGCTACGCCAAAGAAGCGCGACCCGCAGACGGGCAAGATGGTGCTGGATACCGTCAACGCCATGAGTGGCGACGACCTGGTGGAGTTTGTTGACCAGAAGCTTTTCCCATACCTCAAAGACTTCCAGAATACCGCTACTCAGACGGATAGCCTTGAATATAAGATAGGCGAGATTTTTGGCGAGCTGCACAATAAGATTCGCTCAGGCTTCAATATGCGTGAGATTATCAACATGATTGATGAGCTCCATTTCCAGAGCGCTGAGGACAAGCACGAAATGACGGTGCTCTATGAGAGCAATATCCAGCGTATGGGCAATGCTGGTCGAAATGGTGGCGAGTATTACACGCCTCGCCCCCTGATTCGCAGCATTATCAAGGTGGTTGATCCCAAGATTGGCGAGACAGTCTATGACCCTGCCTGTGGTTCTGCAGGCTTCCTCTGCGAGGCTTTCCTCTATATGAAGGACAAAATCAAGAGTGTGAAGGACCACGAGATCTTACAGAAAGAAACCTTCTATGGCAAGGAGAAGAAAGGCTTGCCCTATATCATCGCCACCATGAACATGATATTCCACGGCGTATCTGCCCCTAACATCACGCATGGAAACACGCTGGCTATGAACCTGAGTCAGATTCAGGAGAGCGACCGCAAGAATGTCATCCTGGCCAATCCTCCCTTTGGTGGCAACGAGCGTGGCGAGGTGTTGCAGAACTTCGAGATTCGCACCTCAGAAACTGCCTATATGTTTATGCAGCACTTCATCAAGATGCTGAAGGCTGGAGGTCGTGCAGGTATTGTCATCAAGAACACCTTCCTGAGCAATGGCGACGCAAGTGCTATCCGCAAGATGCTCTTGGAGAACTGCAACCTTCATACTATCCTCGATCTCCCATCTGGCGTGTTTACGGGTGCTGGTGTGAAGACAGTTGTTTTGTTCTTCACCAAGGGTGAGCCAACACAGAAGATTTGGTATTATCAGGTAGATAAGCACTTCACCAAGACGCAGCCATTGACTGAGGCTGATATGGAAGAGTTCTTGACTTTGCAGAAGACGCAGGCAGAAAGCGAACATTCGTGGACGCTCGATGTCAGCACCCTCGACGACAGTTGCGACCTCAGCGTGAAGAACCCCAACAAGGTGGAGGAAGTTGACGAGCGCACTCCCAACGAGATTGCGCAGAGCATCCTTGCCCTTAATAGCGAGAATCAGACGCTTATTAACGAAATCATGGAGATGGTGAAATGAAAGAGAAGGACAACATGATGGAACCGACATTCGTACATCGAGATGGCATGCTGGCTGACAAGGAATACGTAGAATGGTTGGCGGACTTGAAACGACGCTACAGACAGAGTCAGTTGAGGGCTGCCGTCAAGGCAAACAACGAAATTCTGGAGTATTATTGGAACCTAGGACGCGATATTGTAGCCAAGAAAGCAGAAAGTAAGTGGGGCAGCGGATTCTTTAATCAGTTAAGTCTCGACATGAGGGCAATGTTCCCTGGTGAGAAGGGTTTCTCTTCTGCCAATCTGCGCTACATGAAGCGTTGGTTTGAGTTTTATTATCAAAGAATTGTAAATCTTCACCAAGCTGGTGAAAAAATAGTTCAACGGCCTATTGAAGAAATAGGGATGGAAAATCGTCAACAACCTGCTGACGAAATTCGTCACCAAGTTGGTGATATAATTGTTCACCAAGCTGGTGAAAAATTAGAGATGCCTGCCGTTTTTGGCATTGTCCCATGGAAACACCATGTGCATATCTTCACTAAGAGCCAGTCACTCGACGAAGCCCTCTTCTATATCAACAAAGTCGCAACAGAGGGTTGGAGTCGTGCTCTTTTGGAACACCATATAGCCGCTCATCTCTTCGAATCACAAGGCTCAGCCATCACCAATTTCGATGCAACGCTACCCACATCTCAAATAGAGGAAGCAAAGCAATTGTTAAAGAAAGAATATGACCTGAGTTTTATAACAGTAGAAGCCGTTAAGGAAGAAAAAGATTTGGAGAATGCTTTGGCTAAGAACGTGACGGAATTCCTTTTAGAGCTGGGTCAAGGCTTTGCTTATCTTGGTAGGCAAAAAGAATTGCGCATTGACGAAGAAACTGTTTTCTTTCCTGACTTGTTGTTCTACCATATCCCCCAACACAGATACATCATTGTAGAGTTGAAAGCCGTGAAATTCATGCCTGAGTTTGCTGGCAAACTGAATTTCTATGTCACGGCAGCTGATAAGTTGCTTCGTGGTAAAGACGACAACCCCTCTGTTGGGTTGTTGATTTGCAAGACTGCTAAGAAAACGATTGTTGAGTGGTCATTACAGGACATTCAGAAGCCTTTGGGCGTAGCTACCTATCAACTGCAAGAGGTGGTTGACCGCACGGTAGCTGAATTGGAACAAAGGAAGAAATTAAAGGAGGAAGAGGCATGAAAGAAGGGTGGGAATATAAGAAGATAAAAGATATTGGTACAGTACTTGCTGGAACGACACCAAATACAAACGTTGCAGAGTATTGGGATGGGACATTATGTTGGATTTCTCCTGCTGAATTAGATGGCAGTCATTATCTTTATGATTCAAAAAAGAAGATAACCGAGGCTGCAGTAAAAGCAAAAAGCCTAAAGTTACTACCAGAAGGAACTGTTATTTTATCTTCAAGAGCCCCAATCGGCAAGGTCGTAATCAATAAAGTTCCAACGTACTGTAATCAAGGCTTTAAATGCGTTGTATGTGGTAAGGAAATATATAATGAATTTCTATATTGGTGGTTTTGGGGAAAGACAGAGTACCTGAATTCGTTAGGAACTGGAGCCACATTTAAGGAAATATCTAAAAAGGTGGTCGAAGAAATCATAATCCCAATTCCTCCTCTCTCCGAACAGCAATCCATCGTTGATTATCTTGACTCTGCTTTTGCAAAGATAGATGCGATGAAGGCTAATGCAGAAAAAGCCCTCAATGAAGCCAAAGCCCTCTTCCAAGCATCACTCAAAGAAATGCTTGAACCAA